>Ga0105044_10000188_pt1 | contig 69807 bp, 69 predicted proteins | sample MAT01_FD_78092 | JGI IMG/M metagenome (GOLD analysis project Ga0105044, IMG submission 78092) | Freshwater microbial communities from Lake Fryxell liftoff mats and glacier meltwater in Antarctica - MAT-01 | ecosystem: Environmental > Aquatic > Freshwater > Ice > Liftoff microbial mat | place...
ACCCACGGCAGCTCACGCATGTTGGCCAGCGCTTTGGCTACGAAACTCTCGGGCTGGATTTCCGCTACCGCCACGTCCGCGATCCCCTGTACCCAGCGCTCGAACGGCATCCCGAGACTCAGAAGGTAGCGGGAAAGCAGATGACCGATGCCAACGAAGCCGCTGCGCGGGCTCCACAACCACGACAGAGCCGTCAGCATCAGCGCGATGCCGAACAGCGTCTGCGCGAGCGCCACCGGGTAGTTGCCGTGGTTGACTTCCTTGATCACAAAGCTGCCCAATACCAGCGCACACACGAGCAGGAACAGCAGCAGGCTGTAGAACAGATCGATCGCCACCGGCCCCGACCGCCGCTCCGCGGTGAAGGGCATCACCGCGATGACCAGCGGCAGGCCCGGCAGGCCGTAGCGCACCACCGTCACCAGCAGCGAGTACTCGTATTCCTGCTCGATGAAAAGATGCGGCACGACCCACATCAACAGGAGCGACAGGAGGTAGATGGCGGCGAGCGACGCGGCCACGCGCTGCGAGCGATGCTGCGCGCCGGTGACATTGCCGCCGACCAGCGCAAACAGCACCGCGATCCAGACGGCCATCAGCCACCAACTGTTCCAGACCGTCAGCAGCACGCCGACGATCACCACCAGAATGGCCTGGCGCCCGTCGAGCGCCTGCTCGCCGCGCCAGACCGGCTGCCACAATAGAAACAGGCCGAAGTGCGCGAGCAACAACCCGCGCGACCACCATTCGCTGATTCCCCACGCCAGCGCACCGTGCAGCGCAAGCAGCATCAGCGCCAGCCATAACTGGGGGCGAGCGCCGAGCAGACGCTGTTGCAACACGGCGAAACTGAGCTTCACGCGGGATCCTTCGGGGCGGCCGGCGACGGTGGTGGAAAGCTGGTTATACTGCATCGGGAATGATGCCAAGCAACGACCGTTCCAGCTCAATTTCGCCGACGCCCGCAGGACGCCGCCTCTCCCGAATCGGGATCATCGCCCGTTACGTCCTGCTCGAAGCGAGGCGCATGCGCCTCGCGTGGCTCTTCATGGCCGCGCTGGGCGGCGCCTGGGCCATCAGTTTCTTTGCGCAGGCGCTGGCGATCACGGATGCCGGCCGGCTCCAGTTGTCCTTCTTTGCGGCCGGCGCGCGGATTGTCTGCGTGTTCATGCTGGTGATGTTCGTGCTCGTCAGCGCGCTGCGGGAATTTCACGACAAGGGCCTCGAACTCGTGCTGTCGCTCGACCTGCCCCGCTCGCATTATGTCCTCGGCAAGCTTGGCGGCTTCCTCGGACTGGCATGGCTGGCCGCGCTGCTCCCCACCGCCCTGCTGGCGTGGTCTGCACCGCCGGACGCGGTCGCGCAATGGGGGCTCTCGCTCGCGCTCGAACTGTCGCTCGTCGTCGCCCTGTCCCTCTTCTGCATCATTACCTTCAACCAGTTAATCCCGGCCGCGGCCGTCGTCTTCGGCTTTTACCTGCTGGCCCGCACGATCACGGCCATACAACTCATCAGCGAGCCGTGGGCCTTGGCGGAACCCACGATCGGCCAGCATTTGGTTGCGCTGGCCGTCGACATGGTCGCCCTGCTGATCCCGCCGCTTGACCAGTACACGCAAACCGCCTGGCTCGTGGATCACGCGGCGGCGTGGTCGACACTGCCCGCGCAGGCCGGCCAGGCCGGCCTGTATGTCCTGCTGTTGGCGGGTGCGGCCATGTTCGACTTCTACCGGCGGAACCTTTGACACGGGCGCACCGCGAGCGCCGGCTCGCCGTCGTGCCCCGCTGGGTGCTGGTGTTGCTCGTCGCGACCTTCGTTCTGCAGACCGCGCTGGCCGGTACGCGCCCCCGGCCCGTGGCGCGCGCGCAGGACCTCGCTCCCGCTCCCCCGGTGGCGTGGTTGCGCGTTGCCTCCGCCGGCGAGCCCATCGCGTTTGGCTACGGCATGGCGCTGTATCTGCAGGCGTTCGACAACCAGCCCGGCATCTCCATTCCATTCGGCGAGCTCGACTACCCGCGGGTCATCGGGTGGCTCGCCGCGATGCTGGATCTCGATCCGCGCAACCAGTATCCGATGCTGCTCGCGACGCAGGTCTACGCCAGCGTGTCCGATCCCGCGCGCAAGCGCCTGATGGCCGAATTTGTGCACGAACAATTCCTGCGCGATCCCGAGCAGCGCTGGCGCTGGCTGGCATACACCGCAATCTTGGCCAAGCACCGCCTCAAGGATCCTGCGCTCGCCTTGCGCTACGCGCGCGACATTGCGCGCCTCGCCCGGACGGCGCCAGGCTGGGCGCGCCAGATGCACATCTTTCTCCTTGAAGATCTCGGCGAACTGGAAAGCGCGAAAATACTGCTCGGCGGCCTGCTGGCCAGCGGGGAGATCAAGGACGAGCGCGAGTTGTACTTTCTGACCGAGCGGCTCAAAGACATGAAAAACGATGAAAAACCGTCATTTCCGTCGAAAGAATGACGGCTCGCTGCGGCGCAGCACCCCTGCGGCATGGGGGTATCGCAGATCGCTGACGGGCCTGGTTTCCGTGCGATGACAGCCTTCATTTCTGGCCCAAAGGCTATGATTTTGTGCAATAAGTCCTATTTTTTGACCGGCGCCTGGAGTGGTTTTTGACGCTAGAACGTGGGCTTCTGCGGATTTGCGTGTCCCAGGTCCCCCTGTTCCAGCCCCGGCACAGGCTGGTGGTATGTAATTTGCGTGCCAAATGGCACATACCGTCCCGGCATTCATCCCTCACCTACCTGGTCAGACCTATTCACCATGCGAAAACAAACCGGTTTTACGCTGATTGAAATCGCGATCGTGCTGGTCATTATCGGCTTGCTCCTGGGCGGTGTGCTCAAGGGCCAGGAGCTGATCACCAGCGCACGGGTGCGCAACTTGATCACCCAGCAGGAAGGCATCAAGGCCGCCTACTTCGGCTTCCTCGACCGCTATCGCGCGCTGCCGGGGGACTACGACCGTGCGGTAGGCACCATCACCGGCGTCGTCGCCGTCGGCTGCCCCGGCAACGGGAACGGCAATGGCCGGATCGAAGTCGGCGCGCCGGGGTTTGAAAGCATCGCGGCGTGGGAACATCTGTCCAAGGCCGGCTTCATCAACGGTTCGTTCACCTGCGCCGCTGCCGAATCGGCGGCAACGACGCCGACCAACCCCTTCGCCGTGCGTCTGCAGATGGTCTGGGACAACGTTTTCGACGACCCTGCCGCGCCCGTCATTGCCCGCCATAACCTCAAGACCGGCGGACAAATTCCGTCGGACCTGCTGGCTGAAGTAGACCGCAAAATCGATGATGGCAGCGCCACTGGCGGCAGCTTCCGGTTTTCCGCCTACGACGGCGGCGCGGGCGTTCCGGTCGGGACGGGAACCTGCTGGATTGCCGCTACCACGCAATGGAGTTCGGCCACCGTCGTCGCCAACTGCGGTGGGGCCACGCTGTTCTAGCCCGTCTGTAACCGTGGTGAAAAAGCCCGCTTCGGCGGGCTTTTTTGTGGCCCCCCCCCGATCCGCCGGGTCGCCTCAGCCCTGCAGCAACAGGATTTCCGCGGCAGCGAGGTTCTCCTCCTCGCCCAGCAACACCAGCACGTCACCCTCCTGAACGATGGTATCGGCGGCGGGCGCCGAGGGCGGCGCGCCGTGACGGCGCAGCGAGTTGAGTTCGACGCCGGCCTTATCGAGTCCGAGCGCGGCCACCGGCCGCCCGATGGCCTTGGCGCCCACCACGATAGTCACCGAATGCAGGCGGGGCTGGGGACGCTGCGCGTCCTCGTGTTCGTCGCTCGCGCCGTGGAAGAACCCCTTGAACAGCGCATAACGTTCTTCCCGCGCGCGGCGGATGTGCGCGAGTACCCGCGGCAGGGGCACGCTCAGCAGCATGAAGACATGCGACGCCAGCATCAGGCTGCCCTCCATGATGTCGGCCACCACCTCCGCCGCGCCGGCCTCGCGCAAGCGCTCAATGTCGACGTCACCCGCGGTGCGCACGATCACCGGCAGGCCCGGGCGCGCCGCCCGCACTTGGGCCAGCACCCGCAGGGCCAGGTCCGTATCCGCCACGGAGATCACCATCGCTCTAGCGCGCGGCAGGCCGGCCGCCACCAGCACCTCGCGCCGGGTCGCATCGCCGAACACCACGCTCTCGCCCGCGGCCGCGGCTTCGCGCACGCGCTGCGGATCGTGATCCAGCGCGATGAAGGAGATGCGTTCGCGCTTGAGCAGCCGCGCGAGGTTCTGTCCGCTGCGGCCGTAGCCGCAGATGACCACGTGCTGGTTCGAGGCCATGGACTGCGAGGCGATGCGCGTCAGCGCCATCGCGCGCGCCATCCACTCCGCGCCACTGAAGTGCCGGGCGATGTGCTCGCTGCGTTCGATCACGAAAGGCGAGATCAGCATGGAAATGATCACCGCCGCCAGCACCGGCTGCGTGATCTGCGGAACCAGCACCCCGGCCGTCGCCCCCAACCCCAGCAACACGAAGCCGAATTCACCACCCTGCGCGAGATCGAGCCCCGCGCGCAGCGCCTGGCCGCGCGGAGCGCCGAACAGGATGGCCAGCCCCGCGATCAGCAGACTCTTGACCGCGATGATGGCGATGACCAGCAGTCCGACCACCCACCAGTGGCGCAGCACCAGGTGCGGATCGAGCAGCATGCCCACGGTGACGAAGAACAGCCCCAGCAGCAGGTCGCGGAAGGGCTTGATGTCGTCTTCCACCTGGTAGCGGTATTCGGTCTCCGAGATCAGCATGCCGGCGACGAAGGCGCCCAGCGCCAGCGACAGGCCTGCCAGCTCGGTCACGTAGGCAAGGCCGAGGGTGATCAGCAGCACGTTCAGCACGAACAGCTCCGGCGACTTGGCCCGCGCCACGATGTGAAACCAGCCGCGCGTGAGGCGCTGCCCGACGAACAGGAGCACGCCGAGCACGACCCCTGCCTTGAGCGCCGCGAGGCTCAGGCTCATCGGCAGCTCCGCCGGATCGTAGGCGAGCGCGGGGATGAGTATCAGCAGCGGCACCACCGCCAGATCCTGGAACAGCAGCACGCCCACGACCTGGCGGCCGTGGTCCGTCGTGACCTCGAGTTTCTCCGCGAGCAGCTTGGTGACGATCGCGGTGGATGACATCGCCAGCACGCCGCCGAGCGTCAGCCCCACCTGCCAGGTCAGGCCCAGCGCGAGCGCGCCCGCCAGCACCAGTGCGATCGTGAACCCGACCTGCGCGCCGCCCAGGCCGAAAACGATGCGACGCATGGTCACCAACCGCGGCAGGCTGAACTCCAGGCCGATGGAAAACATCAGAAACACCACGCCGTACTCCGCGAGCCGGCTGGCGTCCTCGACTTCGCCGATCCAGCCGAGCGCATGGGGGCCGATGGCGACGCCCACGACCAGATAGCCCAGAATGGTCGGCAACTTCAGGCGGCGTGCGAGCACCACCACCACCACGGCGGCGGCCAGCAGGACGAGAACGCTTTGCAGGGCGGAATGCATGGGCGGAAAACCTCGCCGGGATGATGCCTGATGCGTTGCCCCTTGAACATCGCCCCACGGGGCCGGTGCTAAAATCAACAGGCTTATGAGCAACCCCAAGCCATCCGTGGCCACCTCGGCCAGCACCCGCGACGCGATCGCCATCGCACGCGAAGTGCTCGAGATCGAGGCCCGCGCGGTCCACGACCTGATCGGCCGGCTCGACGCGGGCTTCGGCAGCGCCGTCGAACTGATCCTTGCGTGTCGCGGCCGCGTCATCGTCAGCGGCATCGGCAAGTCCGGCCATGTCGCGCGCAAGATCGCCTCCACCATGGCGAGTACCGGCACGCCGGCGTACTTCGTGCATCCGGCCGAGGCGAGCCACGGCGACCTGGGCATGGTGACCCGCGACGACGCCTTCATCGCGCTGTCCAATTCCGGCGAAAGCGGCGAACTGCTCGCCATCGTGCCGCTGATCAAACGCTCCGGCGCCAAGCTGATCGCCATGACCGGCAACGGTCAGTCCACGCTCGCGCGCGAAGCCGACGTGCACCTCTACGCCGGCGCGGAAAAGGAAGCTTGCCCGCTCAACCTCGCACCGACCGCCAGCACCACCGCTGCGCTCGCCCTCGGTGATGCGCTTGCCGTGGCGCTGATGGAAGCGAAAGGCTTCACACGCGACGAATTCGCCGCCTCGCACCCGGGTGGATCGCTGGGCCGCCGCCTGCTGACGCACGTGCGCGATGTCATGCGGACCGGGACGGAAATTCCGCGCGTGGCGGATGGCGCCAGCCTGTCCGCGGCGCTGCTCGAAATGTCGCGCGGCCGCATGGGCATGACCGCGATCGTGGACACCGCGGGCCGCGTCGCCGGCATCTTCACCGACGGCGATCTGCGCCGCACGCTCGAACGCAAGCTCGACTTCGCCGCCACGCCGATCGCCGGGGTGATGACGCGGGGGCCCCGCACCATGAGTCCCGACAAGCTGGCCGTCGAGGCGGTGCAGATCATGGAAGAGCGCAAGGTCAACCAGATGCTGGTGGTGGACGCCGCCGGGCTGCTCGTGGGCGCCCTCAACATGCATGACCTGTTTCGCGCCCGGGTGATATGACGGCCACCCTCGATGTCCTGGCCCGCGCCCGCGCGGTACGGCTCGCCGCCTTTGATGTCGACGGCGTGCTCACCGACGGGCGCCTCAACTACGGCGCCGAGGGTGAAACCACCAAGGCCTTCCACACGCTGGACGGCCACGGCTTCAAGCTGCTGCGCGCCGCCGGCGTCGAAGTCGCGCTGATCACGGCGCGCCGGTCGCCCGCGCTTGCACGCCGCGCCGACAACCTCGGCCTGAAATACGTCACCGAGGGCGCGACCGACAAGCGGGCGGCGCTGTCGGCGCTGCTGGGTGAGCTCGGCCTCTCCCCGCACGAAGCCGCCTATATGGGCGATGATTTCGTGGACCTGCCCGCGCTCCTCGTCGCGGGGCTGGCGCTCACGGTGCCGGTCGCGCCCTTCGAGGTCAAACAGCGGGCCCATTACGTCACCCGCGCGGCCGGCGGCGGCGGCGCCGTGCGCGAAGCCTGCGGCCTGATCCTGCACGCGCAGGGCGTCAACGTGGCCGCGCAGCAGAAGGTTGACGCATGATCCGCCGCATTGCCGCCGGCTTTCCGATCATCATCCTGGCCGGGGTGGCCGCGCTGACGTGGTGGATCGACCAGCAGGCGTCCTCCGACACGGAGGATCGCGAAACGGTCAAACGCCACGATCCCGACGTCATCGCCGACGGCATCGAAGCGGTAAAACTGGGGCCCGACGGCGTGCCGTATTACCGGCTGACCGCGCAGAACGTCGTGCACTTCGCCGACGACGGCACCAGCATCCTGACCATGCCCGTGCTCGTGCACTACGGCAAATCGGCGCCCTTGACGGCGCGCGCCAGCAGTGCGGCGACCGACGACCGCCACGACGACGTTTTTCTCTATGAAAACGTGGTGGTCACGCGGGCGGCCTACAAAGGCGCAAGCGAAATGAACTTCCGCACCACATGGCTGCACGCCATGCCTGAACAGGGCCTCGTCAAGACCGACCGCCCGGTCGTCATCCGGGACGCCACCACCCAGATCAACGCGGTTGGCTTAGAATTCGACAACAAGACGCGCATCCTGAAACTGCTCTCGAACGTGCGCGGTATCTACGACAAGAAAGGCCTGCCCGACGATGCCCGCCCGTAAGCCTTGGCTCTTGTTTGTTGCGGCGCTGCTGGTCACAGCACCGATGGCGGCGAACGCCGAAAAAACGGACCGCGACAAACCCGTCAACCTCGAGGCCGACCGCGTCACCATCGACGACGCCAAGCAGGTGGCGACCTTCGAAGGCAACGTCGTGCTGTCCCAGGGCACGCTGCAGATCCGCGGCGACAAGATGGTCGTGCGCCAGGACGCCGAGGGTTTTCAGTTCGGGATCGCCACCGGCAACCTGGCCAGCTTCCGCCAGAAGCGCGAGGGCTACGATGAATACATCGAGGGTTTCGCCGAGCGCATCGAGTACGACGGTAAGGCCGAGCGGGTGCAGATGTTCAACCGCGCCGTGATGAAGCGCGGCCTGGATGAAGTGCGGGGCAACTACATTTCGTACGACGCCACCACCGAGTTCTTCCGCGTGACGGGCGGCGGCAAGCAGGCCGCGACGGCGAACAATCCCGAAGGCCGCGTCCGCGCGGTCATCCAGCCCAAGCCCAAAGTCACGCCGCCGCCCGGCGCGCCCGTCCGGCTCCAGCCCCTCCCGGAACTGGCCGCGCCGCGGGACGACACCAAACCCGCCCCGCGCTGACCTTGCGCCGGATTTGCGTCTGATGCACGCCGTACGCCCGCCGCCGCGGGCCTCCCGCCATGAGTGAACTGCGCGCCGAACGCCTGCGCAAGCGCTACAAGTCGCGCGCCGTCGTGAAGGACGTGTCGCTCGCCGTCAACAGCGGGGAGGTGGTGGGCCTGCTCGGCCCCAACGGCGCTGGCAAGACCACCTGTTTCTACATGATCGTGGGACTGGCCGCCGCCGACGGCGGCGAGATCTTCCTCGACGACGCGCGCCTGACGCACCTGCCCATCCACCGCCGCGCGCGGATGGGCCTGTCCTACCTCCCGCAGGAGGCTTCCATCTTCCGGCGCCTCACCGTCGCCGAAAACATCCGCGCCGTCCTCGAGCTGCGTTACGACGACGCCAACCACATCGCCAACGGCCTCGACGACCTGCTCGGCGAGCTGAACATCGGGCATCTGCGCGACAATCCGGCGATCAGCCTGTCGGGCGGGGAACGGCGCCGGGTGGAAATCGCGCGCGCCCTGGCCACCGAACCGCACTTCATCCTGCTCGACGAACCCTTCGCCGGGGTCGACCCGATCGCGGTCATCGACATCCAGAAAATCATCGGGTTCCTGAAGGAACGGGGAATCGGCGTCCTGATTACCGACCATAATGTCCGGGAAACCCTGGGCATCTGCGACCGCGCCTACATCATGAACGACGGCAGCGTGCTGGCCGACGGCAACCCCAGGGAAATTGTCTATAATGAAGAGGTCCGCAAGGTCTACCTCGGAGAACACTTCCGCCTCTGATTTTGCGCTTGCTGCCGTGTTTCTACCGGTCCGGGTTCTCCGGTTTCCAGGTGGAACAGCCCCCTCCCCCTCCCCTGATCCATGAAGCACTCGCTCCAGCTCCGGCTCTCCCAGCATCTCACGCTGACGCCACAGCTGCAGCAGTCGATCCGGCTTCTCCAGCTGTCGACGCTCGAGCTGACGCAGGAAATCGAGCGCATGCTGCAGGAGAACCCCATGCTCGAGCGCGAGGAGGGTTCTCCGGGCGAGGAACCCGGCGCCGTGTTGCATCCGTTGAACGGCAGCGAAGCCCCGGCCGAGCGCACGGCGGATGCCGGCGAGATCTCCGAGCCGCGCGAGACCGACAATCCCGAAGTCATGTCCTTTGACGGGCAGGACGGCGACGGCGATTACCGCAGCGCCCCGCGCGACGACAACGACGAGGCGGAATACCCTCAGGTCGCCGCCGAATCGCAATCGCTGCGCGAGCACCTGCTGACCCAGGTATCGATGCTTCACGTCTCAGACCGCGACCGCAAGCTGGTGGCGCTGCTGGTCGATTCGCTGGACGACGACGGCTACCTGCACCAGGACCTGACCGAACTCGCCGCGCTGCTGCCGGAGGAACTCGACATCGAGCCCGAGGACCTGACGGTCGCGCTGAGACACCTCCAGTACCTCGACCCGCCCGGCGTCGGCGCGCGCTCGCTCGCCGAGTGCCTCGCGCTCCAGCTCGAGACGCTGCCGGCCGACACGCCCCAGCGCGACTTCGCCCGCACCGTGATCCACGGCCACCTGGAGTTGCTCGCGGCGCGCGACTTCAACAAGCTGAAAAAGCTCCTGAGCTGTGACGACGTCACGCTGAAGGCCGTGCAGTCGCTCATCACCGGTCTCAATCCGCGCCCCGGCGCGAGCTTCGCCGGTGGCGAGGCGCGCTACGTCATCCCCGACGTCATCGTGAAGAAGGTAAAGGGCGTGTGGCTGGTCGCGCTCAACCCCGACGCGATGCCCAAGCTCCGCATCAACCGCCTCTACGCCGCCATCCTGTCGCGCAGTCGGGACAGCGGGCACCAGCAGCTCGCCAGCCAGCTCCAGGAAGCGAAGTGGCTGATCAAGAACGTGCAACAGCGCTTCGACACCATCCTGCGCGTCTCGCAGGCCATCGTCGACCGCCAGCGCCATTTCTTCGAGCACGGCGAGGTCGCCATGCGGCCGCTGGTGCTGCGCGAGATCGCGGAAACCCTGAATCTCCACGAATCCACAGTGTCGCGCGTGACGACCCAGAAATTCATACTTACGCCGCGCGGGATCTTCGAACTCAAGTATTTCTTCGGCAGTCACGTCACCACCGAAACCGGCGGCGCCGCGTCCAGCACGGCGATCCGCGCGTTGATCAAGCAGCTGGTGACGGCGGAGAACACCAAGAAACCGCTGTCGGACAGCCAGCTTTCCGAAATCCTCGGCCAGCAGGGTATCGTGGTCGCGCGGCGCACCGTCGCCAAATACCGCGAGTCCATGCATATCCTGCCGGTCAACCTGCGCAAGTCGTTGTAACGCGGCGCATCCCGCCGCTCCGTTCCGTCCACCTCAAGGAGAGCCGCATGAACCTGCACCTCACCGGACACCATGTCGAAGTCACTTCCTCCATCCGCGAGTACGTGATGGCCAAGCTGGGCCGCGTCGGGCGGCATTTCGACCAGGTCATCGATGTGAACGTCATCCTGTCGGTGGACAAGCTCGACCGCAAGGTGGAAGCCAACGCGCACGTGCCGGGCAAGGACATCTTCATCGAGTGCCATCATGCGGACATGTACGCCGCGATCGACAATCTTGCCGACAAGCTCGACCGGCAGATCATCAAGTACAAGAACACGCATTTCAATCCGCGCAACGGCGGCGACGCCATCAAGCATCACACCGAGTCCTGACCGACCTCCCTTCAACATGAACCTGATCGCCAAGCTGCTCGCCCCCCAGGATGTGCTCGTCGATGCCGATCTGGGCAGCAAGAAACGCGTTTTCGAGCAGATGGGCCTGCTGTTCGAAAACAACCACCAGCTCGCGCGCAGCAGCGTGTTCGACAGCCTGTTCGCGCGCGAGAAGTTGGGCTCCACGGGGCTGGGGCAGGGGGTCGCCATCCCGCACGGCCGGCTGAAGGGCCTGCGCGAAGCCTGCGCGGGCCTGGTCCGGCTGCGGGAGGCGATTCCCTTCGATGCCCCGGACGGCCAGCCGGTGCGCTTGGTGTTCGTGCTGCTGGTGCCCGAACGCGCGACCGACCTCCACCTGCAGATCCTGTCGGAACTCGCGCAGATGCTGTCCGACAGCGGATTCCGCGAGCAGTTGCTGAACGCGCCGGACGCAACCGCGCTGCACCGCCTGGTGGCCGACTGGACCCCCGATGCCGAAGCTCACCGTCACGCAGCTGTTTGACGACAACCGCGCCCGCCTGCGCCTGGAATGGCTGGCGGGGCGTGCCGGGGGCGCCAAAGCTCTCGACAGCGAGCACATCCGCGATTCGACCGAAGGCCTGATCGGCCACCTGAACCTCCTGCATCCGAACTGGATCCAGGTGCTGGGGCGCACGGAGATCGCGCACGTCGCCGCCCTCGATCCGGTGGCCCGTCAGCAGCTCTTCACCGGCCTCGGCAGTTCAGATCTCGCGTGCGTGCTGGTCAGCGGCGGGGAAACGGTGCCGCCGCCGCTCATCCAGTGGGCGGAAAATTCCCACGCCGCGCTGTTCACGTCTCCCCTGCCGAGCCTGGAGCTCATGTGGATGCTGCGGCCCTATCTCGCGCGGGCGCTCGCAGACTCCGTCACCATGCACGGCGTATTCCTCGACGTGCTGGGCATGGGCGTGCTGATCACCGGCGCCAGCGGCGTCGGTAAAAGCGAACTGGCGCTGGAACTGGTCAGCCGCGGCAGCGGCCTGATCGCCGACGACGTGGTCGAGCTCTACCGCATCGCGCCCGACACCCTGGAAGGACGCTGTCCGCCGCTGCTGCGCGATTTCCTCGAGGTGCGCGGGCTGGGCATCCTCAACGTGCGCACCATCTTCGGCGAGGCGGCGCTGCGCCCGCGCAAGAACCTGCGCCTGATCGTGCATCTGGAAAAGCCGACCGGCGCGGAATCGAGCTACCTGGAGCGCCTGCCGCTCAAGCCCGGCACGCAAGTGGTCATGGGCGAAAACGTGCGCAAGGTGACGATCCCGGTGGCGGCCGGCCGCAACCTGGCGGTGCTGGTCGAAGCCGCCGTGCGCAACTACGTGCTGCAACTGCGCGGCATCGACAGCACCCAGGAAATCATCGCCCGGCAGGCTGATGCCATGGCCGTCCCGGGAAATGGGGAATCGGTGAAGGGTGAAGGGTGATAGGTGATAGGTGATGGGTAATGGGTAATGGGTAATGGCAAGTCCTGGCTTGCTGTCATCGGAACACCAAGCGACCCGTTTTACGATCCCTCATTCACCCATCACCCATCACCCATCCCCCATCACTCATCCCCCATTACCCATTACCCATTACCCATTACCCATTACCCATCACCCATCACCCATCACCCATCACCCATCACCCATACACCAGCATGCAACTGATCATCGTCAGCGGCCTGTCCGGCTCGGGCAAGAGCATCGCGCTCAACGTGCTTGAGGATGCCGGCTATTACACCGTCGACAACCTCCCGGCGCAGTTGCTGCCGGAGCTCATCCGTTTCCTGCGCACACGAGCGATCCCGCGTGCCGCTGTCAGCATCGACGCGCGCAGCGGCGATACGCTGTCCGCGCTGCCGGCCACGCTCGCGCAGTTGCGCAGCGAAGGCGTGGACGCGCGCCTGCTCGTGCTGGAAGCCAAGACCGAAACGCTGGTGCAGCGTTTCTCCGAGACCCGCCGGCGGCATCCGCTGGCCGACGGCACGCTCACCGTGCCTGAATGCATCGCCCGCGAACGCGAGCAGCTGGCCGCCATCGCGGACCTCGCCCACCGCATCGACACCAGCGACCTGCGGCCAAACGCGCTGCGTGCCTGGGTCAAGGATTTCGCCGGGCTGTCCGGCACCGGCCTGACGCTGCTGTTCGCGTCCTTCGGCTTCAAGCATGGCATTCCGCTCGACGCGGACCTCGTCTTCGACGTGCGCTGCCTGCCCAACCCCTACTACGATCCCGTGCTGCGGCCGCAGACCGGCAAGGACGACGCCGTGCGCGCCTTCATCGAGGCCGACGCCGACAGCATGCACATGCTCGCGGACATCGGCGACTACGTCGAACGCTGGCTGCCGTGCTTCGTGCGCGACAACCGCGCCTACCTCACCGTGGCCATGGGCTGCACCGGCGGCCAGCACCGCTCCGTTTACTTCGCGGAAACGCTGGCGCGGCGCTTCGCCGGCCATGCCCGCTTGCTAGTACGGCATCGCGAACTGGCTCAAGGACAGTGAGGCGAGAGACGAAAGACGAGAGAATAGAGGCGGCAGCGACGGTTGAGCGCACGTATCTTTCGTCTATCGTCTATCGTCTCTCGCTTTTCTCACTCCTCACTCATCCCCATGGCTGATTCCCGGGATTTTATGAACAACGTCCACATCTTCCCGCTGCAGAGCGTACTGTTCCCCGGCGGCACGCTGCCGCTCAAGGTGTTCGAGCAGCGCTACGTCGAGATGACCAAGGTCTGCCTGCGCGACGACAAGCCCTTCGGCGTGTGCCTGATCCGCGAGGGGCACGAGGTCGGCGCGCCCGCGCTGCCCGAGCCGGTCGGCTGCCTCGCGCGCATCCGCAACTGGGACCTGCCGCATCCGGGCATGTTTTTGCTGGAGGTCGAGGGCGAGCAGCGGTTCCGCATCCTCGAACAGAGCGTCGCCCGCAACGGCCTGCTCTCCGCGCGCATCGAACCGATCGAGGCGGAGCCCGCGGCGGCGGCCGACGAAGCGATCTGCGTGGACCTCTTGAAGACCATCATCTCGCGCCTCGGCGTCGAGCATTTCCCGAGCCCGCACCAGTTCGAGGACGCGGTCTGGGTCGGCTACCGGCTCGCCGAGGTCCTGCCGCTGCCGATGCGTGTCAAGCAGGAACTGCTGGAACTGGGCGATTCACACGTCCGGCTGCAGCGCATCCGCACGCTGCTCGAAGCGTCGCGGACCTAGGACGATTCGCCGGCGTAGCAAACCGGTGAGCTGAGCCCGCCGGCGCCCTGCCGTGGCAACGCGCGGCTCGCGAACAGGCGTGCCGCTTCCACCGCCGCCTCTGCAGGCGTCACGGCGCACAGACCCTGCCCGCCGCGCGCATACACCGCGGCTTCGGTGACGATGAAGTCCATCGGGATGTCGTGCAACTGCGGCACGATCGTGTCCAGGCGAGCCTCGGCATCACCGACGCCGATGGCCAGCACGCGGCGTTCGAGTTGGGCCAGCGTGCGGTCGAAATAGCCGCCGCCGTAGCCGAGCCGATAACCCGCGGCGTCGAAACCGTTCACGGGCACCACCGCGGCGTCCGGCACCACCGGCGGCCCCGCAGCCGGATATGGAATGTCCATCGCGCCCCGCGCCAGGGCCATGCCGGGCCGCCATGCCCGGAACGCCAGCGGCGTCGCCGGCGCCACCACATACGGCAGCGCCGTCACGGCACCGCGCTCACGCCAGCGCCGCATGGCGTGGCGCGCATCGAACTCTCCGCGGATGGGCCAGCAGAATCCCACCACGCAGCGTTCCAGCGCGCCGAACGCGGCCAGCAACGAGGCCGTGATCGCGGCGTTGCGTTCTTGCCGGCGCACCGGGTCCAGCGCCTCGCGCGCGGCGATCAGCCGGCGGCGCTCCGCGCGACGCCACTCGCGCAGTTGCGGCCAGTCGGTCGGTGGTGCAGGGACACTCACGTCAGCGGGCCGCGGCCAGCGTGGCGAGGATGCGCTTCACCGGCGCCGGCAGCGCCGCGTCGGGCGCTTCGACGAGCGGCAGCCAGATCCAGCCGGCGCGTGCCGTCGGCGGCCGCGCGAGGCGCACCACGCGAGGCTCGATCGTCAGCCGGTAGTGCGTGAACCCGTGCTCGACCGGCGCCAGCAACTCCGCGCGATGCCGGCCGCGCCCGAGCAGTGCCGTCCACGGTGCCGTGCGGCTGTCCGCCGCGGCTTCGGGCAGGCTCCACAAACCGCCCCAGATGCCCTGCGCCGGGCGCTTCTCCAGCAGTACGCAACCCGCATGCAGCGCGATCAGCATGGCCGTCCGCCGGTGCGGCAATAGCTTCTTCGGTTTGGCGGCGGGAATGCGGGCGGTGAGACCCTGCGCCGTGGCTGCGCACGTGGCCGCCAGCGGGCAGACCGCGCACTGCGGCGTGCGCGTGCAGATCGTCGCGCCGAGGTCCATCAGGCCCTGGGTGTAGGCCTCGATGCCGCGCGCGGGCAGCACGGCTTCGGCGAACGCCCACAGCCGCGCCGCGACAGCAGGCGTACCGGGCCAGCCGCGCACGCCGAAATGCCGCGCGAAGACCCGCTTCACATTGCCGTCGAGGATGGCCGCGCGCGTGCCGTAAGCAAAGGCCGCGATCGCCGCCGCCGTCGAGCGCCCGATGCCGGGCAACGCTTCGATGGCGGCGGGGTCGCGCGGGAAATGCCCGCCGTGTTCCGCCACGACCGTCTGCGCTGCACGATGCAGGTTGCGCGCCCGTGCGTAGTAACCGAGCCCGCTCCATAGCTTCAGCACCTCGTCCACCGGCGCTGCCGCCAGCGCATCGAGCGTGGGAAAGCGGGCCAGAAAGCGTGCGTAGTAAGGAATGACCGCGGCGACCTGCGTCTGCTGCAGCATGATCTCCGACAGCCACAGGCGGTACGGGTCGCGCGTGTTCTGCCACGGCAGGTCGTGACGGCCGTGCCGCCGCTGCCACGCGATCACCCGGCGGGCGAAGGTGGGATCCAGAGCCGGGCGCTTGGCGGTGCGACGGCTGCCAGGGCGTGCCTGCACGTCGGGCCTCTATTTGCGGAAGAGCTTGTTGAAGCGGTCCTGCAGCTTGGTCTTCAGCTCGTCCTGCCGGCCTTCAAGCTGGGCCCGGGCCAGCTCCGCAGCAACCGCGGCGTAGTCCACGGTGTACTGAGGCGCGGCGAGCGAGCCCGTCAGCCGCACCGGCACCGTCACGCCCTTCAGGTCGGCGACGTCCTGGCCACCCTGCCCCGCCGAGGCGTTCACCACCGTCGCCCGCACCGTGTAATCCAGCCGGTCGTTGCCGATGTCGATCGTGCCCTCGCCGCCCACCCGCAGCAGCGGCGACTTGATCGACAGGTCGTTGTTGCTCGCCACGCCATTCTTCACGTTGAACGTGCCCTTGGCCTCCGAGAAATCCGTCTTCTCGCTTTTGGCCGAGGGCAGCAGTTCGCGACCGCGCAACTGGCGCACGGCGTTCTTGGCATTGCGCACCGTGGCCCCCAAGTCGATGCCTTTGAGGGCGCCGTCCACGAGCGTCACCGCGGCCGTTCCGTTCAGCGCCTTTTTCAGCGCATCGGCGGTCGCCCCCTGCGCCGTCAGGTCCAGCGCCACGGTGCCCTTGCCTTCGAGTGTGTCGATATTGGCGCCGTCCTTCAGCAAAGGCCCGAGGTTCACGCCGGCCAGATTCTGCTTGATCGCGAACGTGGGCGTCGCGGTCGCCTGCGCCGACAGGCTGCCCGCCAGCGTACCCTGGTACAGATTGGCCGCCAGCGGGCTCACCTCCAGCCGGCCATTGGCGATCTTCACGTCGCCCCGCAGTTGCGAGACCTTGATGTTGTGCACCTTGAGGTCGCCCACCTTCACGCTGCCGTTAACGTTGAGGCCCTTCAGCGCGGAGAGGTCGATCCTGTCGTCGCCGCCCTTGGCGGTGGCACCTTTGGGGTCGGCCTTGCCGCCGCTGCCGCTCCCCTCGCGGACCTGAGCCTTGCCGTCGCCTTTGGCCAGATAACGGTCGGCGTCGAGCTTGTCGACCGCGAGATCGAAGGTCAATGCCAGCGGCGAGAACTTCGCCACGCCCGCCTTGCCGCTGAACGTTGATTCGTCGAGCTTGCCGGCGAACTCTGCGCCCGCGCTCTCCTTCTGCAGGTCCGCGCGCGCGGCGCCGGTGACCGTGAGCGCGATCGGGTTCTTCGGCAGCTTGGGATCGCTCACGTTCACATCGGCGGTGAACTTCGGCAATTCGAAGCGCTTCGCTTCCAGGTTGCCGCTGACGGCCCCGTTCAGTTTGGCCTTGACCGCGCGGCCGTCCCCTTCGATCGTCACCATCGCGTCCAGCGGACCGGTCCTGAAGGCCTGGAAGCTGCCTTCCACCCCGGGAATCACCGCCTTCACATTACGCTTGCCCTTGGTGTCGTTCAGCGTTGCCTCCAGCGTGACTTTGTCGCCGGCGACTTTCTCTTTCGTCAGCGCCAGTTTCGGCGCGTCGAGCTTCACGTTCAGCTCGCCGCCCGCCTGCTTACCGGTGGCAACGATGGCCAGCTTCGCCAGCGCGAACTCACCGGTCGCGAGATTAGCGTCCACGTCGCCCTTGGCCGTCGCGTTCAGGTTGGTGATGCCCGCAGCCTCGCCTTTCACCGTGGCCTCCAGTCCGGCCAGCGTGTAGCGCTGCTGCGCCAGGTCGAACGTGAGCCGCGTCCGGGCCTTGGCCTCCACCTGGAGCGCCGGCTGATCAGAAGCAAGGTTCGCGGAGAAATCGATATCGGTCGGCACTCCCGGCGCGATGCGGCCGGTCTTGAGGGTGAGCTTCGTCACTTGCACTTTCGTGCCCGCCGCCTGGTCCGCATAACTCAGGGTGGCGTCCGTAATCTCGACCTTGGCAATGTCGATCGCCACCGGTGCGGCGGCCTCGCGTTTGGCGGGTTCGGCACCCTTGCCAGCCGCCGGCTTGGTTGCAGCCCCCGTCAGGTCGTCGAAGTTCGTGCCGCCGTCCTTGCGCTTCACGATGTTGGCGCGCAGGCCTTTCAGTTCCACCGCATCCACCACCACCTGCTTCGACAGCAGCGGGATCAGCTTCACCGACACATGCAGACTGTCCACGCCGGCGAACTCGCGGGTGTTGCCCGGTTCCGACAGCGACGCCTTGCCGAGGCTGGCGCCGATGGACGGAAAAAAGGCGAGCCGGAGGTCGCCGTCGAGCGTGAGCGTGCGGCCGGTCCGGTCTTCCACCGCCTGCACGAGCTGCGGTTTGTACTGGTTCGGGTCGAAGGTGGCCGCGATGATAGCCACGACCGCCACCACCAATACGATGATGACGGCCAGCGGGAGAACAACGAATTTAACGACGGGTTTCATGGGGGTAGACGTTATATCTCCTCCCCCGCTTGCGGGGGAGGGTTAGGTGGGGGCAACGCGGCACCGCTTGCGTCGGTGTCATCGAGTTAAGCCATTCTCAATCATCCGGTACGACGCGCGAAAGCCGCGCGAGTTCCGCGTGCGGCAGCCACGTCGCTACTCCTGCTGGATGCCGACTTCGCGGATCACCCGCGCCCATTTCGCCATCTCGGCCTTGACCAGCGTGCCAAACTGCTCCGGCGTGCCCGCCACCACCACGGTGCCCTCCTGCGCGAGCCGCGCACGCACCTCGGGGACGTTCAGCCCCGCGGCGATCTCGCGATTGAGCTTCACCACCACCTCCGGCGGCGTCGCGGCAGGCGCGACCAGGCCGTACCACGAACTCGCATCGAAGTCCTTGAGCGTTTCCCCCACCGTTGGCACACCCGGCAGCGCGTCCACGCGTTGCGCGCCGCTGACCGCAATCGCCCGCAGCTTGCCGGATTTCACGTGCGGCAGCGTAGGCAGGATGGTGCCGAACATCAACGACACTTCGCCGCCGATCAGCGCCACCGTTGCCGGCGCCGCGCCCTTGTAGGGGATGTGGGTCATCGGCACGCCGGCGCTGAGGCGGACCAGTTCGCCCGCCAGGTGCGTCAGGCTGCCGGTGCCGCCCGAGGCAAAGGCGATCTGTCCCGGCCGCGCCTTGGCCACCGCCACCAACTCCTTCACGCTCTTAACCGGCAGCGACGGATGCACGACCAGCACGTTGGGCGAAGACACCATCTGGATCACCGGCGTGAAATCGCGGACGGTGTCGTAAGGCAGCTTCGCGTTCAGGCTGGGGGTGGAGGCGAAGGCCGTCGCCACCATCAGCACAGTGTGACCGTCGGCGGGCGCTTTGGCAACGAAGTCGGTACCGATGACGGTGCCGCCGCCCGGACGGTTGTCCACCACCACCTGCTGGCCCCACGTCGCGGTCAGATGCTGCCCTGCCATCCGCGCAAGGATGTCGTTCGGACCGCCGGGGGTAAACGGCACGACGATACGGATCGGTTTGATGGGGAAGGTCTGCGCGACCGCCGATCCCGCGACAGCGAGACCCAGCAGACACACCACCCCGGAACGGCGCAGGTTGAAGTCCGGCAGCAAGGATGTCATCGGCTCTCGCGGGGTAGGTGAACGCGGCTATTCCGACTTGGCGGCACCGGTTCGTTTTTCAGGAATGGCGGGATGGCGCGCCACCAGCATCAGCACGCCGAGGAGCACAAGCAGGGACGGCATCAGCGCCATCCAGCTCACGTGATAACGGTCGCGCAACCACCAGGCCACGCCGACCGCGATGAGGAAAGGACCGGTGACGATCGAGCTCTTCGTGATGCGGTCGATGACGAGGATGGCCACCCCGCCGGCGACAAAGCCCGCAGCGATGATCCAGTCGATATCCGGAAACCAGCCGAAATACCAAGTCAGCCACCCGAGACCGACCACGATGAGGGTAATCGGAAGGCCTGCTTGCCTCATGGCATTCCTCGGTCGTCGGTTGGGGTTGTATTGGAGCGGGTGAAGGGAATGTGCCTGGCTCGCATTGCCTCTGCGATCCCGGCATCCCGGGCCGAAAGGCCCGGGACCGTCGGGCATACAACTGCCCGACGTCCAAAATGATGTCCCCCGGACATCAATTTGTCGAACCCATGTTCGCTTCCCTTCACCGACTCCCCATACAGGACGGCCACCAGCAGTGGCCGTCTTGTATGGAGCGGGTGAAGGGAATCGAACCCTCGTATGCAGCTTGGGAAGCTGCCGTTCTGCCATTGAACTACACCCGCGGATTCGCAGCATTTTACGCGAGTACCGGGCCACTCCCAAAATGGCTCAGTAAAAGATCGATATGGGTGGAGAGCGCTGGCTTTTACTGTGGTGGCCCGATGTTAAACAACTCTGAAATCGGTGAAAACACGGTAGAAACGTTCTCACTTCCGATGTTAGGCAGTGCTGTCTATCCGTTCGATGCGGTCAGCATCGTTCATTAGGTTACACGCTGACCTTAAGGCTCTGGTGCAGGCACCTGTGCTCCACCAGTTTGTTCTGCAACTACGTTTCTATGGATAAATGCAAACTGCAGAGCGATCCGCCGGGCAATCGGAACGTCGTCCCCATGGTGATACTGCGCGGAGTCAACTTCCTCACCGTATCGAGATCTTAGGTTCGCCACAATAATCTGGGGATCCAACCATTGTGCATGCGCGGGCTCATCTTCCGGACACAGGCAGGCGTCGCCGTAACGCGCTGCGGCTCTATCCGTTCACCGGGTATCATATGCGGGCTCTTTGGTCCGCTTGTTCCTGACGAAATCTCGGCTCTCCCGTGACACCCGCCGCCCCCAAAATTCTCACCCTCGTTGGCACGCGCCCCGAGCTGATCCGGCTGTCGCGCACCATCCCGCTGTTCGACAGTCTGTTCGCGCACGTGCTCGTCCACACCGGCCAGAACGCGGACCCGCGGCTGAAGGACCTCTTCCTCGACGAGCTGGGCATCCGCGCGCCGGACCATCATCTCGACGTGCCCGTCACCTCGCCCGCGGCCATGCTCGCCAATCTCTTCGTCAAGACCGAGGCCCTGCTCGCGCGCGAACGGCCCGACGCGATGGTCATCCTCGGCGACACCAACAGCGCGCTCGCCTGCATCGTCGCCCGCAAGCAGGGCGTGCCGGTCTACCACCTGGAGGCGGGCCACCGCTGCTTCGACCGCGAGAGCCCGGAAGAAGCCAACCGCCGCATCGTCGACCACACCTGCGACATCAACGTCGCCTATACCGAAGCGGCGCGGCGCAATTTGCTGCGCGAAGGCCTGCACCCCCGCCGCACCTACGTGCTGGGCTCGCCGCTGGGCGAGGTCATCGCGCATTACCGCGGCGGCATCGACGCCAGCCGGGTGCTGGACACGCTGGAACTGAAGCCTGGCCGCTACCTCGCGGCGAGCCTGCACCGCCAGGAAACGGTGGACGACCCCGCGCGGCTCGCGGGCCTGCTGGACGCGCTGCAGGCCGCGCATACGGAAACCGGCTGGCCGGTCATCCTGTCCACGCATCCGCGCACCCGCCGCCGCCTCGATGAGGCCGGCGGCAAACCGGCGCCGGGCGTGCGCTTTGCGCCCCCCTTCGGCTTCTTCGACTGGTGCGCGCTGCAAAAAAACGCCGCCTGCGTGATCTCCGACAGCGGCACCGTGAGCGAGGAAGCGACACTGCTCGGCTTTGCCGCCGTGACCCCGCGCCGCTCCATGGAGCGTCCGGAGGCGATGGACTGCGGCCGCGTCATCCTCTGCGGCATCGCACCCGCCGACGTATTGAATGCGCTGCGTCTGGCGCTGAAAACGCCGCCCGGGCCCAACGCGGGCGTGCCACCCGAATATGGCGTGACGGATTATTCGCGACGCCTGGCGGCGCTGGTGGGTGGCACCTGCCGGATCGTGCGCGACTGGAATTTCTGAACAGGGAGTACGGCGATGCCGCGCGAGGACTGGGAAAAGAACACCATCGAGAACCTCTTCCGCCCGCGGGGTTGGTACCCGGAAGGGCGCATCGTCTCGGTGCTGGACGTCGGCTGCGGCCTGTCGCTCAAGTCGCAGTTCATCGAGGCCGACATCCGCGTCGGACTGGATGCCCACCGCCCCTATCTGGAAAAGATCGACGCGAAAGTTCCCTACGTCTGCATCCAGGGCGACGCCACCAAGCTGCGCGAACTGTTCCTGCCGAAATCCTTCGACATGGTCCTGCTGCTCGACATCGTGGAACACCTGGAAAAGCCGGCGGCGCTGGACCTGATCGAACAGGCGGAAACCATCGCGCGCCGCGCCGTGGTGATCGAAACCCCGGACGGCTTCCTGCCGCAGGACATCGACATCCTGGGCCTGGGCGGCAGCCACTTCCAGACCCACCGCTGCGGTTTCGACGCGGCGGAATTCGAGGCGCGCGGCTACGACGTGATCACCCGCCCCTACGTGTTGAGCAAGGTGAAGCGCCACTCGACCGCCGTGTCGCCCGATTCCATCAACATGCTCGACGCCATCAAGCGCATCGCATGAGCCGCCTGCTGGTCCTCGGCCGCGACGGCATGCTGGGCGCCGCGCTCGCCCGCGGCCTGGCGTCCGCGCATCGCGTGACGGCGCTGGCGCGTGCCGATTTCGATATCGAATCCGGCCGCTGGCAGGCGCTGCCCGTGGAAGGCTACGACTGCGTGCTTAACGCGGCCGGCCTCATCAACAAGCGCGAGGTGCCGGCGGACGCCTTCTACACGGTCAACGCCGTGTTCCCGCACGCGCTGGCGGCGCGCTGCCGCAACGCCGGCGTGAAACTCATCCACTTCTCCACCGACTGCGTGTTCGCCGGCGATGGCGCGCCCTATTACGAGGACAGCCCGACCGACGCGCTGGACGTATACGGCCGCAGCAAGGCGCTGGGCGAACCCCTGCACGGCATGACGCTGCGCACCTCCATCATCGGCCCCGAGGTGCGCAACGGCTACAACCTCCTGTGCTGGGGGCTGCGCCAGCGCGCGATCAAGGGCTTCACCAACATCCACTGGAACGGCGTGACCACCGTGGCGCTGGCCGCCGCCGTCGGCCGTATCCTCGCGGAGGATCTGTACGTGGACGGCGTCCGCCACCTGCACTCCACCGATGCCTCCAAACACGATGTCCTGAAGATGATCTGCACGGCCTTCGGCAGCGCGGCGCCCATTACCGCCACCGAATGGCCGACGCCGCGCGACGTGCGCCTGCGCACGCGTCATCCGGCGTTGCTGGCGGCGCTGAAGATTCCGCCGCTCGAACGCCAGATCGCCGACCTGGTGCCGCTCAGCACCGCGGACGGCTACTGGCGCTGAAACCGCTGTGATAATGACCGCGCCCCGCGTCTCGCTGGTCCTGCCGACCTACAACCACCTGGCCTTCCTGCCGCAGGCGGTGGCTACCGCGCTCGACCAGACGGTCGACGGCTTCGAACTGATCATCGTCAACGACGGCTCCACCGACGACTCGCGCGCCTGGCTCGATGCGCTGCGCGATCCGCGCGTGCGCGTGATCCATCAGGCCAACGCCGGCCCCGCCGAGGCCATCAACACCGGCATCCGCGCCGCGCAGGGTGAATACCTCTCCTGGATTTCGGCGGACAACCGCTGCACGCGCTACTTCGTAGAGGCCTTCGTCGCCGCGCTCGACACCGCGCCGGATTGCGCGCTGGCCTATTCGCCGTATTACACCATCGACGGCGAGGACCGGATTGAAGGCGTCAAGTTCGACAACCTGCTGCTGCTGCGCGAACTGGTCACCGTCCGGCCGCGCGGACTTGCGGGATTCATGTACCGCCGCGCGCTGCATGCGGACGTCGGCCCCTACGAAGGCTGGGCCTGCGATACGCTGATGTGGGCACGCATCATGGCGCGGCACGCGGCGGTATTCGTGCTGGAGCCCACCTACTATTACCGATTCCACAATGAACGGGCGACCGTCACCCAGAATGCCAAAGTACGCCAGGCTTACAGCGGCATCACCGCGGACTACCTGCAGCGCACCGGGCCGCTGAACGACGACGCCATGGCGCGTCTCTATCCCGGCCTGCCTAAACTGCCCCGGCAGGCGACCGCCGCCAAAGCCGATTTCGCCGCGCAGCTCGCCCGCTGCGGGTTCAAGCCCGAGGCCCGCGATCTGCTCGCCGAGGCACTCGCCGCCGCGCCCGCCAACGAGCTGCTGCGGCCACTGGTCAACGCCGTGGGCCTATGCCTGGTCATGGAGGAGGACCCGATCGCTTTCGTCACCGCGGCACTGGCGCGCAACAGCACGCTGCCCCCGGACGCGGTAGCGGCCGGTATGGACGCGGCCGATGCCGTCGCTGCCCTCGCACGGGCCGGCGGCGAAGCGGATTACCTCGTCCTTGAACTGGGCAGCCTGCTGACGGCGCTGGAAAAGCCAAAGGTGTTTTCGTTCACCGCCTGGAAGCACGACCCGGCCGCCACGCCCGTGCGCGGGGTATGAACCGCTTGAGATTCGGCGGCCCGGCTGGAACCATCGCCGCCGGCCGACCATCCAACCCGCCTAACCCACCGCCATGATCGCCATCACCCTCAACGGCGAACGCCGCGAAATCGCCGAAACGCTCACCTGCCAGCATCTGCTCGAGCAGCTCGCGCTGGCCGGCAAACGCCTGGCCGTGGAGCGCAACGGCGAGATCGTGCCGCGCAGCCGGCTCTCCGCCGAACGCCTCGCCGACGGCGACCGCCTCGAAATCGTGGTCGCGGTGGGTGGCGGGTAAACTAGGGGCACTATGAAACCCCACGAAAATCTGGATCCGCTGCTCATCGGCGGCAAGGCCTACGGCTCGCGCCTGCTGGTCGGCACCGGCAAATACAAGGACTTTGCGGAAACGCGCGCCGCCATCGACGCGAGCGGCGCGGCGATCGTGACCGTCGCCATCCGCCGCACCAACATCGGCCAGAACCCCAACGAGCCGAGCCTGCTCGACGTACTGCCGCCGTCGAAGTTCACCCTGCTGCCCAACACCGCCGGCTGCTACACCGCCGACGACGCGGTGCGCACGCTGCGGCTCGCCCGCGAGCTGCTGGACGGCCACACACTGGTCAAGCTCGAAGTGCTGGGCGATCCGCAGACGCTGTATCCGAACATGCCGGAAACGCTGGTAGCCGCTGAGAAGCTGGTGAAGGACGGCTTTCAGGTCATGGTCTATTGCAGCGACGATCCTCTCCTCGCCAAACGCCTGGAGGACATCGGTTGCGTCGCCGTGATGCCGCTCGCATCGCTCATCGGCTCCGGCATGGGCATCCTCAACCCGTGGAACCTGCAGATCATCATCGCCAACGCTAAGGTGCCGGTACTGGTCGATGCCGGCGTCGGCACCGCTTCCGATGCCGCCATCGCGATGGAGCTCGGCTGCGACGGCGTGCTGATGAACACCGCGATCGCCGCCGCGAAGAATCCGGTATTGATGGCCACTGCCATGAAAAAGGCGGTGGAAGCGGGCCGCGCGGCCTTCCTCGCGGGCCGCATGCCGAAGAAAATCTACGCGGCCACCCCGAGCTCTCCGAGCGAGGGGTCGTTTACCGCGAGTTCTCCCAGCGAAGGCACGTTTACGGCCAAGCCCTGACGCGCCGCCGGCCGCTCAGGCCAGCGGCAGCCCCGACGTGGCGCCCGTCTCCCGATCGTGGCTTACCACGACCGCCGCGAGCGCCAGATCAATGACCGGATTGCCCACGGTTGCCACGAACGCACACACGGCATGCCCCGCGCTGGCGGCGCGGTAGCGGTCCTCCCACTCACGGAACGCCCGCCCGGCCTCGGCATTCGGCCACGGCCACTGCCAGCGAGGCTCCAACAGGCCGACACGCCACGGTTTCGGCGTCAGCCGCGCACGAAAACAGGCCTGGGCCCGTGTCAGCCGCACGTAGAGGGGATCGGCGTGCAGCGCCTCCATGCAATCGACCGTCGACTGCGCGGTCGGCTCCGCCGTGCGGTGGGTCAGCAGGTAGCGCAAGCCCGCGCGCGTCCGGTAGACGCGGGCGCCGAACGCGGGGTCGCGCGCCCGCAGCCGTTCGAGCAGCGCGATTGCCGCCGCTTCGCGGCGCGCAGGCGGCGACGGCGCATCGCTCGACCACAGCCGCGCGATCTTCCAGCAAAAGGTCTCCCACCACCACGTCTCCGGCAAGTCGACGTCCACAAACATGGCGTTCGCCGCGTTCATGATCCGGGCGCCATAGCCGTTGCGAGTGATGACGACGAGCGGCTGCCCCGCGCTATCTTCGGTGCGCTCCAGCTCCTCCTCGCGCAGCGGACGCTCGAGATACCCGTAGCGGCCCGGCTCGCCGCCTGCGGCGAGCTTCTGGACTGCCGCCTGCGCCCGCGCCTGCGCCTGCGCGCCCGCATCCTCCAGCCCAATCGCGGACCAGCCCCATGCGGTGACGGCAAGGGTCTTCCCGTTGGCTGCGGTGGCGACGGCCCTTGCCTTTGCCCAATGCCGATAAAGTTGCATGGTGGAAATTTTGCCACGATACGGGCGGCCTGGCGCTGGCCCCCGCTACACTCGGCGCTCCATGAGTGAGCAAGCCTCCGGCCCGGTTCGTCCGATCCGCAGTTTCGTGCTGCGGCAGGGCCGCATCTCCACCGCCCAGCAGCGCGCCTACGACACGCTCCTGCCGCGCTACGGCATCGCCTACGCGCCGGGCGCGCTCGATTTCGCCGCGATCTTCGGCCGCGCGTCGCCCACGACCCTCGAAATCGGTTTCGGCATGGGCGAGACCACCGCCGCGATCGCCGCCGCGCAACCCGACCGCAATTTCCTCGCGATCGAAGTGCACACGCCGGGCGTCGGCAGCCTGTTGAAGCAGATCGACGCGGACGGGCTCACGAACCTGCGCGTGATCCAGCACGATGCGGTCGAGGTGCTGAACACCATGATTCCGCCGGCATCCCTGGCCGGCTGCCACCTCTACTTCCCGGATCCCTGGCCCAAGAAGCGCCACCACAAGCGGCGCATCGTGCAGGCGCCGTTCCTGGCCCTACTCACATCACGACTCGCGCCCGGCGCCTACTTCCACTCGGCCACCGACTGGAAGGAATACGCGGACTGGATGCTCGAAGCGCTGCGCGCCGAGCCTTCGCTGGAAAACACCGCGGAAGATTTTGCTCCGCGCCCGGCGTGGCGTCCGCAGACCAAGTTCGAAACGCGCGGCCTCAAGCTCGGCCACGGCGTGTGGGACCTGCTGTTTCGCAAACGTTCCGGCTAATCTGCCGGCAGGAACAACGCCAGCAGGTCGTTGAGGAAGCGCCGCCCGCGCTCCGTGGGCACCACCCTTGCGTGGTCGCGGACGATAAAGCCCAGGCGCTCCGCCTCGTCGAGCGGCCCCAGCACCGCCGTGCGCGGCAAACCCGTGCGCTCCTCGAACAGTGTCAGCGGAAAGCCTTCCGCCAGCCGCAGCGCGTTCATCATGAACTCACCGGGCAGGTCGCGGACGGAAACCGTCGCCGTCGTCTGTACGGGATCGCCGGCCCGCGCCTTCTCGAGATACTCCCGCGGGCTCCGCCAGCGCGCGTCGCGAGTGACGCGATCCCGCAGGGACCATTTGCCGTGCGCGCCGGCGCCGATGCCCACGTAGTCGCCGAACGTCCAGTAGTTGAGGTTGTGGCGGCATTGCGCGCCGGGCTTGGCGAACGCGGAGGTTTCGTAATTGACGTAGCCGGCCGCCGCGAGTTGCGCTTCGATCGCCAGTTGCATGTCCGCCGCGGTGTCGTCGTCCGGCAACACGGGCGGATAGCGGTGGAAGAGCGTGTTCGGTTCCAGCGTGAGGTGGTAGGCGGAGACGTGCGGCACGCCGTAGGCGACCGCCTGCGCGATGTCCGCGCCCGCTTCTTCCGGCGTCTGGCCGGGCAGCGCGTACATCAGGTCGAGATTGAGATTGTCGAAGTGCGCCTGCGCGATCTCCACCGCGCGCCGCGCCTCGGCATCGTCGTGGATGCGGCCGATCGCCTTCAGCAGCCGCGGATTGAAGCTCTGGATGCCGAGCGAGAGCCGGTTCACGCCGGCCGCGCGGAAACCGCGGAATTTCTCCGCTTCCACCGTGCCGGGATTGGCTTCCAGCGTGATCTCCGCTTCCGGCATCAGCGGCACGCGCGCGCGCACGGCCGACAGGATGGCGTCGATCGCCTGCGGCGAGAACAGGCTCGGCGTGCCGCCGCCGAAGAAGATCGTGGTGATCCTGCGCCCCCACACCGAGGGCAATGCGTGGTCGAGGTCGGCGGTCAGCGCCGCTACGTACTCGGCTTCCGGCAGCTCACCGCGCGGCTCGTGCGAGTTGAAGTCGCAATACGGGCATTTGCGCACGCACCACGGGAGGTGGATGTAGAGCGAGAGCGGCGGCAGCGCCGTGAAGCGCGAGGTCTGGGGACTCAGGACTGAGGACTGAGAGGAAGGCATGACGGTGCGGAGACGGCGCGCGCGAGGAATGGCGGGGTGCCTCGGCCCTCAGTCCTGAGTCCTCAGTCCTTCGCGGAGCTGCGCCACCAGCGCGGCGAGCGCCTGTCCCCGATGGCTGATCGTGTTCTTCTGCGCGGGATCGAGCTCGGCTGCCGTCCTGCCGAGCGCGGGCAGCAGGAAATACGGGTCGTAGCCGAAACCGCCGTCGCCGCGCGGTGTGGCGATCACTTCGCCGTGCCAGCGTCCTTCGGCGATCAACGGCTCCGGGTCGTCGGCCTGCCGCACCAGCACGATCACGCAAGCGTAATGCGCGCGGCGATCGGCTTTGCCCGCCAGCGCGGCGATCAGCTTCGCGTTGTTGCGGTGGTCCTGATCTTCGCGGCCGGCGGTCGAACCTCCGGCGTAGCGTGCCGAGCGTACCCCCGGCTCGCCGTTCAACGCCTCGACGCAGATGCCCGAATCATCGGCCAGCGCCGGCAGTCCGGTCGCCGCGCTGGCGTGGCGCGCCTTGGCCAGCGCGTTTTCCACGAAGGTGACATGCGGCTCCTCGGCTTCGGCAACGCCCAGCGCGCCCTGCGGCACGACCTCGATCGCGAGCGGCGCGAGAATGGCAGAGATCTCCCGCAGCTTGCCGGGGTTGTTGGAGGCGATGACGATTTTTTTCACGCTTGATCGATTCGACGCGGGGAATGCAGAAGAAAGCGTTTGGAGTGACCTCCAAGGCGCCAAGACGCCAGGGAGGTGGCAGGTATCAATGCTTTTCTTGGCATCCTTGGCGTCTAGGGAACCCCTGAAGAACCCCGTCACACCAGCGAAAGCTGGTGCCCATTTCATGGATTTCACTGGATTCCAGCTTTCGCGGGAATGACGGAAGTAGCGTTTTTCAGAGCTTCTCTAGGCGGCAGATCTAGCCTGATCAGCTTTTCAGCGCCGCCTGCTGCGCCGCCGTCAGTTCGAAAATACCCTGCGTCGCCAGGTCGAGCAGCGCATCGAGCTGCGCCCGCGAGAATGGCGGCCCTTCCGCCGTGCCCTGCACTTCCACCATGCCGCCCTTGCCCGTCATCACCACGTTCATGTCGGTATCGCAGGCCGAATCCTCGGCGTAGTCGAGATCGAGCACCGGCGTGCCCCGGTAGATGCCGACCGAGATCGCGGCGACCGAGTCGGCCAGCGGGCTTGCGGTCAACAGCTTGCGCTCCTGCAGGACGCGGATGGCATCGGCCAGCGCCACGTAGGCGCCGGTGATGCTGGCCGTGCGCGTGCCGCCGTCGGCCTGGAGCACGTCGCAGTCGAGCTGCACGGTGCGCTCACCGAGCGTCGGCAGGTCGATGATGGCGCGCAGGCTGCGCCCGATCAGGCGCTGGATCTCCTGCGTGCGGCCGGACTGCTTGCCGCGCGCCGCCTCGCGATCCATCCGCGTGTTCGTCGAGCGCGGCAGCATGCCGTATTCGGCCGTGACCCAGCCGCGGCCCTGGCCTTTCAGAAACCCCGGCACTTTCTCCTCGACGCTCGCCGTGCACAGCACCCGGGTGTCGCCGAACTCGACGAGTACGGAGCCCTCGGCGTGGCGGGTGTAGCCGCGCGTGATGCGCACAGCGCGGAGTTGATCGGGACGGCGCTGGCTAGGACGCATGAACGGACTCTCTTCGGGGATCGTGACGGAGTTGCGCACCCCCGCCGCGTCAAGTTGCGAAGGGGGCGGGGGAATGGTAAATCACCTAGCGCGCATGATAACCGCGGTCGCCTGCCCGTGCCGGCACCGCCACCCCACACCAGACAACCCCAGGTACCGCCCGCATGATTCACAGCATGACCGGCTACGCGACCGCTTCGCGCGAACTCCCCGCCGGCCTCCTGACGCTCGAACTGCGTTCGGTCAACCACCGCTTCTTCGACGTCAGCTTCCGCATGCCGGACGAACTGCGTGCGCTGGAGTCGGCGCTGCGCGAGACGATCGCGGCGCGCGTCACGCGCGGCAAGCTGGAGTGCCGCATTTCGCTGGGTCCGGCGGCCGGCGGCGCCCGCGCGGCCGAACTCAACCCGGACCTCCTCGCGCGGCTGCGCGCGCTGGAGGCGCAGGTGCGCGCGGCGGCGCCCGGCGCCGCCGAACTGTCGGTGGCGGACCTCCTGCGCTGGCCCGGCATGCTGGGCGACCCCACGCCGCCGGTGGAAGCCCTGCGCGCGGCCTGCCTGTCCCTGCTGGCGGAGGTGCTGACGGAATTCACCGCGTCGCGCCTGCGCGAAGGCGAACAACTCAAGCGCCTGCTGCTCGACCGCGTGGCCGGCATGGAAACCCATGTGACCGCGCTGAAACCCAAGCTGCCGCAGATGGTCACGGCCTACCAGGACAAGCTCACCGCCCGTCTGCGCGAGGCGATGGGCAGCGCGGACCCGGAGCGCATCCAGCAGGAAGTCGTGCTGTTCGCCAACAAGATCGATGTCGACGAGGAACTCTCGCGGCTGGTGACGCATCTCACCGAGGTGAAACGCGTGCTCGACAAGGGCGGCGCCGCCGGCAAGCGCCTCGACTTCCTGATGCAAGAACTCAACCGCGAGGCCAACACCCTGGGTTCCAAGTCGGCGGACGTCGTCGTCACGCAAACCTCCGTGGAACTCAAGGTGCTGATCGAGCAGATGCGCGAGCAGATCCAGAATATCGAGTGAGGGATAAGGGGGAAGGAAAGACGAAAGAAGATAGACGAGAGAGGCAAACCCAGGCCGCAGCCGCCGTCTTCTCTCGTCTATCCTCTCTCATCTCTCGCCTTCCCAATCAAGAATGAGCGGCACGCTCTACATCGTCTGCGCGCCCTCCGGTGCCGGCAAAACAACCCTCACCAGGGCGCTGCTGGAAGCCGACCCGCAGGTGCGGCTGTCCGTCTCCTACACCACCCGCGCGCCACGGCCGGGCGAGGCCGAGGGTGTCCACTACCATTTCATCGACCTGCCCGCCTTCGAGCGCATGGCGGCGGCAGGCGAGTTCCTGGAAAGCGCGCTGGTGCACGGCAAGCGCTACGGCACCTCGCAACGCTGGATCGACGAGGCGCGCCGCGGGGGCACCGACATCCTGCTCGAGATCGACTGGCAGGGGGCCCACCAGGTGCGCCGCCTGATCCCCGACGCCGTCGGCATCTTCATCGTCCCGCCCTCGTTTGAGGCGCTCGCTGAACGGCTCAAAGGCCGCGGCCAGGACAGCCCGGACACCATCGCGCGCCGCCTGCAGGCCGCGCGCGAGGAGATGTCCCATGTTGCTGAATTTAATTATGTTATTATCAACGACGAGTTTTCCCGGGCGGCGCAGGATTTGATGGCGATCGTCCGCGCCCGTCGACTCCGGCTCCCCAGCCAGCTTGCAAGCCACCGGACGCTGTTTGAAGGCTTCAGGTAATCCAGAGCACAAAGAGGTTTCGCATGGCTCGCATCACTGTTGACGACTGTCTCAAGCACATCCCCAACCGCTTCGAACTGACGCTTGCCGCGACTTACCGCGCGCGCCAGATCGCCAACGGCTCGCAACCGGCCATCGACGGCAATCGCGACAAAGCCACCGTCATCGCACTGCGGGAACTCGCCGCCGGCAAGTACGGCCGCGAGATCCTCGACAAGACGCCGGGTTGACCGCTCATGCGCGCGCGACGATCAGATTCCTGCACTGATCGTCCGGCATGGGCAGACGCCGCCATGACCCTGACCCGCGCGGCCCGGCGTTGAGCGCGACGTGAAGCCGCTGTCATGGACGCCCCCGCAGTTCTGTTCAAGGAACTGGCCGGCCACCTGAAGCCGGAGGACATCCCGCAGCTCGAATCGGCCTACCTGTTCAGCGAGGCCGCGCACCTGGGGCAGTTCCGCCAGTCCGGCGAGCCCTACATCTCCCATCCGCTGGCGGTGGCCAACATCCTGGCCGGATGGCATCTCGATTCCCAGGCGCTGACCGCCGCCCTCCTCCACGACGTGATGGAAGACACCGCCGTCACCAAGGCGGAGATCTCGAAGAAGTTCGGCAAGCCGGTGGCCGACCTGGTGGACGGCGTCTCCAAGCTCGACAAGATCGAATTCGAGACCCAGGAAGAAGCGCAAGCCGAGAATTTCCGCAAGATGCTGCTGGCGATGGCGCGCGACGTTCGCGTCATCCTCATCAAGCTCGCCGACCGGCTGCACAACATGCGCACGCTGGAGGCCGTCGGCCCCGTCAAGCGCCGCCGCGTGGCGCGCGAAACGCTCGACATCTACGCGCCGATCGCCAACCGCCTTGGGCTGAACAGCCTCTACCAGGAACTCGAAGACCTCGCCTTCAAGCACCTCCATCCCATCCGCTACGCCGTGCTCGCCAAGGCGGTGAAGGCTGCGCGCGGCAACCGCCGCGAAGTCGTGGGGCGCGTGCAGGAGGCGATCAGAAAGCGCCTGAAGGAACACGGCATCGAGGCCGCGGTCCAGGGCCGGGAGAAGCACCTCTACTCGATCTACCGCAAGATGGAAGAAAAGCGCCTGTCGTTCTCGAAAGTGCTCGACGTGTTCGGCTGTCGCATCATCGTCAAGGACGTCGCGTCCTGCTACCTCGTGCTGGGCGCGCTGCACGGCCTCTACAAGCCCATTCCCGGCAAGTTCAAGGATTACATCGCGATCCCGAAGGCGAACGGCTACCAGTCGCTGCACACGACGCTGTTCGGCCCCTTCGGCAGCCCGATCGAGGCGCAGCTTCGCACGCAGGACATGCACAAGATCGCGGAGGCCGGCGTCGCCTCGCACTGGCTTTACCGCAGCACCGATGCCTCCCTGTCGGACCTGCAAAAGAAGACCCACCAGTGGCTGCAGAGCCTGCTGGAGATCCAGTCCGAGTCCGGTGACCCGGTCGAGTTTCTCGAGCACCTCAAGGTCGATCTCTTCCCCGACGAAGTTTATGTGTTCACGCCCAAGGGCAAGATCCTGTCGTTGCCGAGGGGGGCGACCGCGGTCGATTTCGCCTATGCCGTGCACACCGACATCGGTAACCGCTGCGTCGCGGTCAAGATCGACGACGAGCTGATGCCGCTGCGCGCGGAACTGCGCAATGGCAACCGGGTCGAGATCATCACCTCCACGCAGGCAAAACCCAACCCGCTGTGGTTGAACTACGTGACCACCGCCAAGGCGCGCTCGCACATCCGCCACTTCCTGAAGACCGTGCAGTACCAGGAATCGGTGCTGCTGGGCGAGCGCCTGCTAAACCAGTCGCTCAGCTCGTTTCATACGACGCTGAACGAGTTGAAGGAATCGCATTGGGACCGCTTCCTCCACGAGTCCGGGGCCAAGACCCGGCAGGAAATACTGGGCGACATCGGGCTGGGCAAGCGACTCGGGCCGGTGGTCGCCCGGCGCCTGCTCGCGCGCACCGACGGGCCGCCGGAGGATCAGCGCGCGACACCGGTGGTCATCCGCGGGTCCGAAGGCATGGCCGTGCAGTTCGCGCAGTGCTGCAAACCGATCCCCGGCGACCCGATCATCGGCATCATCAAGAAGGACCAGGGCATGGTGATCCACACCCATGACTGCCCGATGATCCGCAAGACGCGCGCGGACCCCGGCAAGATGGTGGACGTGGAGTGGGATCCGGAGACGAAGAAGCTCTTCAACGTCAGCATCCGGCTGGTGGCCCGCAACCAGCGCGGCGTGCTGGCGCGGGTGGCGGCCGAGATCGCCGAAGGCGGCTCCAACATCGACAACGTGGCCTTCGAGCCGCAGGACGGCGGCCAGTACGCCGCGATGCACTTCACGTTGCAGGTCGGCAACCGCCTGCACCTCGCCGACATCATGCGGGCCCTGCGACGCATCCCGGAAGTGACGCGGATCACGCGGATCAAGAACTAGTGTTGGCGCCAAGGCGCCAACAAAAGAAAAACTCAAGAAGCGATAGACGATAGAGGTGAATACAAGGTCCGGCTGCGATGACCTTTCGCAGCCGGTCTCTCTTCTCTCGTCTATTGTCTATCGCCTTCGCTTTTCTTGGCGGCCAATCCGGTTTAGCGCTTTTTGCAGCCCGACAGCCCGTCCTGATAGCCCTGCGCGTAGGACCCGTCCGACTTCATGCGCACCGCGTCCTGCTTCGCGCTGCCGCGCGCGGTATTGCAGCCGTCCGCGTAACCCTCGCGAAAGGCCGGCGGGAACCCCGACAGATTGACCGGAGGGGACTCCGGCTTCACAGCAGGCTGACCTCCGCACGCGGCCAGCATCGCTGCGAGTAGCAGCGTTCCGGTCCTGCACGCGGTCCGGATCGGAATGGAAAAAGTCATGAGCGACTGGCCTCGGGCTGAAAGGTTCGGTTCCTGTTCTATCCGCGCTGGCAGGTGATGGTTCTGGCCGCGTTCATTTTGCGGAGACATTCTCCGATGCCGGCGGCGTGTGAACTTCCAGACCCAGCGCGTAGCCGATGGCGCGCGGAATGAGACTGCGCTTGGCGAGTTGCCGGACCGATTCGTCGCTGCTGGCCAGACCCGCCTTCTGCAGTTCGGCAAACACGCGGCCGCCCGCGGTGTCGTGCCAGAACCAGTGCTGCACGTCCGCCGCACGTGGCGCACCCGGCTGCGCGCCGGCCGCTTCGAAGTAGTAGGCCCGCAGATCCTCGGTCGCGAGTTTCAGAGCGTCGCCCGCCGACAGGCCCTCGCGGAACACCGGGGCCGGCGCGTCACCCAGAAACGAAACAACGAAGCGCGCGGCGTCCACCGGCGTCAGTCCGGAGAGGCCGACAGTCGTACGGCCCCGCCGCTGCACGGCAAGGTCGTACCACTGCGCGAGTTCCTCCACTTCGCGGCCAAAGCGCGACGGCAGGTCGGTCGCCTCGCCGCTGCCGAAGCTGACCGGACAGACCATGCCAGCGGTGTCCTCCACCGCCGGCGCCGGTGCTTCTTCCATATAGTCCACCAGCGCGGGGCCGGCCTTGATCGTCAGCAGATGGAGCGCCGCTTTGAGAACACGCATCTGGAACGCAGCGTCGCCCGGCACGCCGAAGGGCCGGCCGAGGATGAACGGCACCCACAGTGCGCGCGGCGGGTTGATCGCCGCCGTGTGCTCGCGCACCAGCGAAATCTGGGTGGTGGCAATGCCCTCGGCTTCGAGGTAGTGACCGAGTGCGCCCACGGCGCACGTGCAGTTCGGTCAGACCGGGCAGAGCAGGACGGCGTCGACCTTGTCCTTCTTCAGCAACCCCGCGAGTTCCTTCGCTTTGGGCGCGAGCTTCTTGATCGGCGCGGCGCCCATGAACGAGTAATGAAAGTCCGCCGCGGCCTTGATGCCACCGGCGGCCGCCAGTTCGCGCAGGCGGTCGATAGGGAAGACCACGTTGTGGTCTTCCTGGAAGCCGCTGCGGTCGAAATTGACCGACTGGTGGCTCATCACCAGTTCGGAGGCCGGCGTATCGCCGGGGATAACGCGGTAATCCAGCGCCGTGGCGCCGGGTCCGAAGGGCCGGTCGCCCCGGCGGTGCAGGCCCGCGGTGGTGACGATGGCGATGCGCAGCCGCTTGAGCGGCAGCAGCTTCTTCCAGGGCCGCGCGTTGAATCCCGAGATCTCGCGCGTCTTGTCATTCATGTGTTCGCGTTCCCACTCCGGCAGATCGGCAAGGCGGACCATGGCATTCCCCTTTTGTTGGTATCAGGACTACGCGCCGGGCGGCGCGATCTTCAGTTCGTCGGCGAGACCGGCCAAAGCTTGCATCAAGGCCGGCGGCAGGGGAATCCCCCGCTGTGTGCGCTCCGCGCGGGCCGCGTGGCTGCCCTCGCCCGGCAAACGGATGGCGTCCACGCCGGGCAGGCGTTTCGAGGCACGGAGGTCGCGCACGAGTTCGTCCACCCGCTGCTTGAAGCCGGCCACGTCGCCGAAAGCGGCCAGCGAAATCGCCACGATCGCATGACCGGTGTTGGTCGGCGTCACGTCGTCTTTATTGAAGTCCACCACATCCCGGCCCATGGCCGCGCCGTTCAGCGTCCCGGCCAGCAGGCCGAACATGAGCGCCAACCCGTAACCTTTGTAGCCGCCGATCGGCAGCAGGAAGCCGTCATCCGCGCGCTTCGGGTCCGTGAGCGGCTGGCCCTGGCGGTCGATCATCCAGCCCTCGGGCATCTGCTCGCCGCGCTGCGCCTTGGTCTTGACCTTGCCGTAGGCGGCGACCGTGGTCGCCATGTCGAGGACCACCGGCGCTTCTGCACCGGCGGGCACGCCGACGGCGATCGGGTTGGTGGACAGCAGCATGTCGATGCCGCCCCACGCAGGGAGATGGTTCGCGTTGCCGACCGCGAGGTAGAGCCCGATCATGTCGTGCGCCATCGGCATCGAGGCGTAGAGCGACGCCGGGCCTGCATGGTTGGAATGCTGCACGCCGACCCAGGCCACGCCGGCGGTCTTCGCCTTTTCGATGGCCTTTTCGGTGGCGAACTTCATGACGAGGTGGCCCATGCCGTTGTCGCCATTCACCAGCGCCATGCCGGTGGCCTCGCGCTCGATGCGGATGCGCGGTTTGACGTTGACCGCGCCGCCCTTGATGCGGCGAATGTACTGCGGCAACCGGAAGACGCCATGACCGTCGGCGCCCATCAGGTCGGCCCGTGTCATCAGTTCGGCGATGCTCTTCGCTTCCGCCGCGGAAACGCGCACCGCGACGAAGGCGCGGGCGATGAAGGCCTCGAGTCCGGAAGCCGGGATACGCCGGGGTTCGGTCATTTCGCTTTCTTCACCGTTTTCCCGGGTGTTTTCTTCGCTTTGGGTTTGGGCACCGCGGTTTCGGTCTGTTCCTCCAGCTCGACCAGCGCGCCGAGGAAATCCTTCGGATGGATGAAGGCGATGCGCTCGCCGTGCACGTTGCGCTGCGCCCGCTCATCGCCGAGCACGTTGACGCCCCGCTCGCGCAGGCTGGTGGCCGTTTTCACGATGTCGGCCACCGTCAGCGAGAAGTGATGGATGCCGCCGGCGGGATTGCGCTGCAGAAACTTCGCCACCGGCGCGTCCGGCCGCAGCGGCTCCATGAGCTCGATCTTCGCGTTGGACAGCGTGACGTACGCCATTCGCACGCCCTGCCCGGCATTGATCTCCACCGGGCCGATGACGAGCCCGTAGACCTTCTTCAGCCGCGCGGCGGCTTCGTCGAGGTCGGGGACGACGATGGAGACATGACTGAGAGTGGCGTCCATGTTTTTCAATCCTGAATGAGCCGCGAAGACGCAGAGCGCGCCGAGGAAAGCCTGATTGTGCCGCCAAGACGCCAACGGTACGTGCCGAATGCACCGAGCACTCTATTTATTCGCATTGCTTTCGCTCTCTGCGTCTCCGCGGAGAATGAAGTTTTCATATCACCTTCTCCGCCCGCAGCTGCGCGATGCGCGCGGCATCCAGGCCGAGTTCTTCGCGCAGGATCTCGTCGGTATGCTGCCCGAGCAGCGGCGGTGCGCGGCGCAGCGAGGTTGGCGTGTCGCTGAACTTGAACGGCGTGCCGATGACCTTCAGCGGACCGATCGACGGATGCTCGACGGTCTCGATCATGGCGCGCGCGGCCGTCTGCGGCGCGTCGAGGGCTTCCTTCACCGAATTGATGCGGCCGCAGGGCACGCCGGCCGCCTGCAGCTTCACGATCCAGTTCGCGGCACTGTCTGCCTGCAAGGCTTCGGCAATCAGGCTGTCGAGCAGGTCACGATGCGCGACACGGTCCTGGTTCTTGATGAAACGCGCGTCGCGCCCCCACTCGCCGCGCCCCACGACGTCCGCGAATTTCGCGAACTGCTTGTCGTTGCCCACCGCCAGCGCCAGCATGCCCGCGCGCGTCGGGTAGGTCGTATACGGCACGATGCTCGCATGGCCGTTGCCGTAGCGGCCGCCTTCGCGTCCGACCGTCAGATAGTTGGCCGCGACGTTGGCCAGCATGAAGAGACTCGTTTCATACAGCGACACTTCCAGGTGCTGGCCGCGACCGCTACGGTGCCGTGCCTGCAGGGCACCCAGCACCGCGTTGCTCGCCAGCATGCCGGTGCAGACGTCCACCAGCGCCACGCCGTGTTTGGCGGGTTCCCCTTCCTTGGGGCCGGTCACGCTCATCAGCCCGGACTCGGCCTGCAGGATGAAGTCGTAGCCGGGCAGGCCGCCCTTGGGGCCGTTGGCGCCGTAGCCGGTGATGGAGCAACGGATGGCGCGCGGCGCGTTCGCCTCCAGCCAGTCGTTGCCGAAGCCCCATTTCTCCAGCGTGCCGACCTTGAAGTTCTCGACCAGCACGTCGCATTTTTTGATCAGCGCGGCCAGCACGTCCTGTCCCGGCTTCACCGCCATGTTGAGCGTGAGGGAACGCTTGTTGCGGTTGAGGCCCAGGAAGTACGCGGCCTCGCCTTCCGCGAACGGCGGGCCCCAGGTGCGGGTGTCGTCACCGGTACCGGGCGGCTCCACCTTGATGACTTCCGCGCCCATGTCGCCGAGCATCATCGTGCACAGCGGTCCCGCGAGGATGCGCGTCAGGTCGAGCACGCGCAGCCCGGCCAGCGCGCCGGCGTTGTCGGTGGTCATCGCTAAGGCTGAGTCAAAAATTGACCGCCGAAGCGCGGAAACGCGAAGGTGATCTCCTCACGCCTCACCCCACACGCCTCACTTCTTCTTCCGTCGCATTGCCGGCGGCGCGTTGAGATCCCGCTCGCAGCCGTCAAGGTAGCGGTCAAGTTCGCGCTTGGCCTTGGCGCGGAACTGATTGAAGTTCGGCTTGCGGCCGGCGAGGAAGGCATCCATGCCCTCGTTGGCCTCCGGCGAACCCCACACGTGCGCGAGCAGCTCCATGCCGTGCTGCCACGATGAATACAGGTTGTCCGATTCGAAGTTGAGCGAGCGCTTGGTCATGCGGATGGTGAGCGCGCTGTGGCCCTTCATGGTCTGGCACCACTTGAGCGTTTCCTTCAGCAGGTCCTTCTGCGGCACGCACTTGTTGATGAGACCGACCTCGACCGCCTCCTTGGCGGTGAAGCGCCGGGCGCAGAAGATCATCTCGCGCGCGAGCCGTTCGCCGATGATGCGCGGCAGGTACTGGGTCGCGCCCACGGTCGGGCAGGCACCGACCTTGGCACCGGTCTGGCCAAGAACGGCGTTGTCGGAGGCGATCACGACGTCGCACCACAGCGCGAGCTCGTGGCCGCCGCCCATACACCAGCCGTTGACCATGGCGATCACCGGGATCGGCAGGCCGCGAATGGTCATCGCCAGCCCCAGCATGCGGTCGTTCCACATGTAGGCGTTGGTGAAGTTGAGCCGTTTCATGGCGTAAAAGTCGCCGCCGGCCGAAAAGGCTTTATCACCGGCGCCGGTGACGACGGCGCAGACGATGGACGGATCTTCGCGCGTGGACTTCAGCGCGTCGATCATCTCGTCGAGCGACTGCTCGCGGAAGGCGTTCAGCACGCGCGGCCGGTTGATCGTGATCCACGCCACTTGGTCCTTCACTTCGAACAGGATGTCCGTGTACTTTTTGCGACGGGCGATGGACTTGCGTGCGGCCATGGGTGTCCTCGGCTGGGGGTAGAAGGAATCTGCGGGAATCGGAACGCCAGCGCCCCGATGGGCTCTCGCGCAAGCAAAACGACGATGAGTTTACCAGAGCGATTTTCGGCGCCGGGACCTTGCCTGCCACTCGCACCGCGCGGCAGGCATAATCGGGCGCTGCGCGTGTATCACGCGCAGCGCCCGCCGTGAGACTCCCTCCCGCTCTTCACCACCGCAACTACCGTCTCTACTTCGCCGGGCAGGGCCTGTCCGTCCTCGGCACGTGGATGCAGCGCATGGCCATGCCGTGGCTCGTCTACCGGCTGTCCGGCTCGGAGCTGCTGCTGGGCGTCACCGGCTTCATCAGCAATTTTCCCGTGCTCCTGCTCGCGCCGTTGGGCGGCCTGCTGGCCGACCGCGTGGACCGCCGCAAGCTGCTCGCCATCACCCAGGTGCTCGCCATGCTGCAGGCCTTCGCGCTCGCCGCGTTGACCTGGACCGGCACCACCCAGGTCTGGCATGTGCTGGCCCTCGCCGGCGTGCTGGGCGTCATCAACGCCTTCGACACCCCCACCCGCCAGTCGCTGGCGGTGGAACTGCTCGACGACCGGCGCGACCTGCCGAGCGCGATCGCGCTCAATTCGCTGGTCAACAACTCCGGCCGGCTGATTGGCCCCTCGGTCGCCGGCCTGCTGCTCGCGGCCTTCAGCGAGAGCGTGTGTTTTCTGGTCAACGCGCTGAGCTATGTCGCCGTGCTGGCGGCGCTGTTCTGCATGCGGATCACGCCACTGCCGCGCGTGCATCTCAAGCGATCGCTGGGCAGCGATTTGCACGGCGCGTTCACGACCGCGTGGTGCTTCCCGCCGATCCGGCTGACGCTGGTGATGGTCGTGCTGGTCGGCTTTCTGGTGATGCCCTACACCACGCTGATGCCGGCGTTCGTCGCGGTGCTGGGCGGCGGTGCGCATACCATGGGCTTCCTGATCAGCGCCGCGGGCGTCGGCGCCGTATCCGGCGCCGCGTTTCTGGCATGGCGGCCGTCCATCGCCGGCCTGTGGCGGGTGCTGGCGCTGGCGGCGGGCACCACGGGCGCCGGGCTGGCATTGGTCGCGCTGTCCCCGTCGCCCTGGCTGTCCGGGCTGCTGATGATCGCCGTCGGCTTCGGCGCCATCATCGCCTCGGCCTCCGCCAATACCATCCTGCAATCCATTGTCGCCGACGACATGCGCGGGCGCATCGCCAGCCTCTACACGATGGCCTTCATGGGCATGTCGCCGCTCGGCGCGCTGGCGCTCGGCGCACTGGCGGAAGCCGCCGGCATCCGCGTGGCCTTCGTCGTCGGCGGCACGCTGTGCGTGTTCGGCGCCCTGCTGTTCGCCCGCCGGCTCCCCGCGCTGCGGCGCCGGCTCGCGCAAGAGCAGCCCTCGATCATCCTCCCCTGAGCTACCATTTCGCCATGGCCAACGAACTGCGCCGCTGCCACGACTGCAACTCCCCCGTTGCTGCACGGGCCCGCTTTTGCCAGCGCTGCGGCGCGCGCCTGCCGCATCGGCGCCATGCCGCACCTGCAGTCCCTTTGCCTTTCCCTTCCACCCAGGTTCACCGGAGCCGCCATGACGGATCGCGTTGAAGCCCGCCTGAAGGAACTCGGACTGGTCCTGCCCTCGGCGGCCGCGCCTGCCGCCAACTACGAACCCTATGCCATCGCCAAGGGGCTGATCTTCATCGCCGGCCAGGCGCCGCTAGTGAACGGCAAGCCGATCGCGGTGGGCCGCGTCGGCGCGGAGGTCTCGCTGGCAGAGGCGGTAAAGGCGGCGCGCGTGTGCGGGCTGAACGTGCTGGCGCAGGTGCAGGCCGCGGTGAACGGCGACTGGCGCCGGCTCAAACGCTGCGTGCGGCTGTGCGGCTACGTGAGTTCGGCCGCCGATTTCTACGACCAGCCGAAGGTGGTGGATGGCGCGTCCGACCTGATGGTTGAAGTGCTCGGCGCGGCGGGCCGGCACTCCCGCTCGGCGATGGGCGCCTACGTGCTGCGCGGCAACGTGCCCGTGGTGGTGGACGCGGTGTTCGAACTCGTCGACTAGTTTCCGGCTAGTGCTGGTCGACCGGCAGACCGGCCGCCTGCTTCACCGCTTTCACGATGTTCACGTAGCCCGTGCAGCGGCACAGGTTGCCTTCCAGCGCGTGGCAGATCTCGTCGTCCGTGGGCTTGGGCTTCACGGCGAGGAACGCCGAGGCCGCCATGATCATGCCCGGCGTGCAGAAGCCGCATTGCAGCGCGTGGCATTCCGAAAACGCTTTCTGCATCGGATGTAAATCGTCGCCCGCATTGACCGTAGCCGCGAGACCCTCGATGGTGGTGATCGCATGCCCTTCCGCCTGCACGGCGAGCATGTTGCAGGACTTCACCGCCTTGCCGTCGAGATGCACCGTGCAGCAGCCGCACTGGCTGGTGTCGCAGCCGACGTGGGTGCCGGTGAGCGCCAATGTGTCGCGCAGGACGTCAACCAGCAGCGTCCGGCCTTCGACTTCCACCGCGTGGTCCTGCCCGTTGACCTTGAGCGTGAGCTTCATCATTTCTTCTTCGCCTTCTGGATGGCCTCCCACACGCGCAGCGGCGTGAGGGGCATGTCGAGGTGGGTGACGCCGACCACGCGCAGCGCGTCGAGCACCGCGTTGTTGAGCGCCGGGATGGAGGCCGTGCAACCGGCCTCGCCAGCGCCCTTGGCGCCGAGCACGTTAATGCGGCTCGGCACCGGGTGGTCTTCCACCCGGATGCGCTTCAGCAGGCCCGCGCGCGGCATGTAGTAGTCCTGGAAAGTGCCGGTCAGGAGCTGGCCGCTCTGCGGGTCGTAGTGCGCCTTTTCGCCGAAGACCTGGCCCGCGCCCTGCGCGACCGCGCCGTGCACCTGGCCCTCGACCACCGCGTGGTTGATGACCACACCGCAGTCGTCCACCGTGTTGTAGTCGAGGATCTCGGTCACGCCGGTCTCGGGGTCGATCTCCACTTCCGCAATATGGCAGCCGTTCGGGTAGGTCGAACCGACGGACCCCTCGCCCAGCACATCGAGCGCGGTCAGGTCCTTGGCCGTCACGTCCGCGGCAAGCTTCATCAGCGGCACCGACTTGCCCATGCCGCTGAAGGCACCGTCCGCAAACGTGACCTGCGACGGTTCGCATTCCAGCGCCTCCGCCGCCAGCGGCGTGGCCTTCTCGATCAGCTTCAGCGCGGCGATCTTGCAGACACTGCCCGCGCCGACCATCGAACGCGAGCCGCCGGTGTGGTTGCCGATCAGCGTTTTTTCGGTCGAGCCTTCGACCAGCCGCACACGGTCGTGCGGCACGCCCAGTGTTTCGGCGATGACGCCGGTGAACGTGGTTTCGTGGCTCTGGCCGCTGGAATGCGCGACCGAATACGCCGTAAACAGGCCGTCGCGATACTCGAGTGCGATTTCATCCTTGTGGAAAGCCCCGGCGCCGGTGCCTTCGATCACCGTCGCCATGCCGATACCGCGCAGGCGACCGCGCTTTTTCGCTTCCGCGCGCCGCGCTTCGAAGCCTTTCCAGTCGGCGAACTTCAGCGCCTTGTCGAGGCAGCCCTCGAAGTCCGCGAGTTCGTATTTCGCGCCCACGGGCGTCGGATACGGAAACGCGTCCATCGGGATGAAGTTCTTGCGCCGCAGTTCCGCGCGATCCATCTTGAGCTTCACTGCCGCCTCGTCCACCAGACGCTCGATGAAGTAGGCGACGTCCGGCCGGCCTGCGCCGCGGTAAGCCGCCACCGGAGCGGCGTTGGTGAGCGCCAGCCGGAAGCGGCCGTAAAGCGCCGGGATGCGGTAGACGCCGGACAGGCAGGTGGCCGGGTTGCGCGTATGGCTCGCGCCGCCGGACGGCGACAGGTAGCCGCCCATGTCGGCGACCCAGTCGAGGTGGATGGCGAGCATTTTGCCCTTCGCATCCACCGCCAGCTTGCCGGTGACGAAATTCGCGCGGCCATGAAAATCGCTGGCGATTCCCTCGGAGCGCGTGGACACCCAGCGCACCGGACGACCCAGTTTGCGCGCCGCGAGCATCAGCGCCGTGTGCTCCGGATACTGCGGGCTGCGGTTGCCGAAGCTGCCGCCGACGTCCTTGGCGAAGATGCGGAACTTGTCTTCCGGCACGTCGGTGGCGGCGGACAACTGCTTCTTCATCATGTTCACGCCCTGCACGCAGGTGTAAACATCGTAGACGCCGCTCGCGGCGTCGTACTGAATCATGCAGACGCGCGGTTCCATCGGATTCGGCACCACGCGCGTGCTTTCGAGCTTCACTTCCACGACGTGCGCGGCTTTGCCCAGCGCCGCCTCGACCGCGGGCAGGTCGCCGGCCTCCCAGTCGAAGAGCTGGTTGTTCGGCACGCCAGCGTGCAGCTGGGGCGCGCCCGGCGCCAGGGCTACATAGGGGTCGATCACCGCATCAAGGTCGCGATAGTCGATTTCCACCAGTTCGGTGGCGTCTTGCGCGGCCGCCTGCGTTTCCGCGATCACCAGCACCACCGGCTCGCCGACGAAGCGCACCTTGCCGTGGGCCAGCGCGGGACGCGGCGTCGGCAGGGGCTTGTTGCCGTCGCGGCCGGCAATGGTCAGCATCTGCAGGTTCTTGGTGTAACCGGCGGCGATCGCATCCTCGCCGGTGAACACCCCGACAACGCCGGGTGCTGCCCGCGCGGCGACCGTGTCGATGGAGACGATCTCGGCATGCGCGCGGTCGGCGCGCAGGAAAGCGGCGTACAGCTGGCCGGGCAGGGTCCAGTCAGCGGCGAACTTGCCGTGACCGGTGATGAGGCGCAGATCCTCGACGCGCGTCGCTGAAGCGTGCACGGTATTTTTCTCCTCGGTGAGAACCGTTAGGATAGCGCATCGTGTGCGCCCCGGGCACGCTATTGCCCGCTCCCTTGCCGGATCATTGCGCCGACTTGACACGCTGCTCCCTGTAACCTCCCCGCACCATGACCACCCTGCGCATCCTCGGCGAAGACGACGTCCGCGCCTTGATCGACACCGATCACGCGCTGGACCTCGCGCGACGGACGCTGCGGGACCAGGCGGACGGGCACAGCCGCCTGTCCACGCCTTCGGCGATGACGCTGGACGCCCGGGCCTACGGGTCGGGGAATTTCAAGTTCAAGGCGGCGACCGTCGGTCATCTGGGCGCCTCCGGCATCCGGCTGATCTCGCGCCGCTCGCCCACCGACCTCGAGGCCTGCAACTACAGCGCCATCTACCGGCACACCGGACTCGCGCTGTCGGGCCTGGTGCCCGAACTGTGGATCAGCCGCATCCGCACCGCGGCGTTCGGCACGGCGGTGCTCGAGCGCCTCGTCAATCCGGGCCCACTGGTAGTCGCGCTGTTCGGCACCGGCAAGATCGCCCACGAGATGGTGCCCATGCTCGCGCGCGCGCTCCCTGTGGCCGAACTGCGGGTCACTTCCCGCCGCCCGGAAAGCATGGCCGCCTTCGCCGCCGCCCATGCGCCCGGGCTGACGTTCCCGCTGCGCGCCGAACCGGACGGCGTGCGCGCGGTCGACGGCGCGGATGTCGTGATCACGCTGACCGAAGCGACCAGTCCCCTGGTGTTTCCCGGCACGCTCAAACCCGGCGCGCTCGTCTGTTCCATGGGCGCCAAAAACGAAGTCGATTACGGCGTGCTGCGCGAATCGCAGCGGCTGATCGTGGACGACCCGGACTTCGCCGCGGAAGTGGGCGATGCCGGCGCATGGATCACGCAGGGACACCTCTCGCGCGAGGCGTTCATGGCGCGTGTCGACGGGCTGGCCTGTGAAGTCGTCGCGGGACAGAAGCCGGCACGGCTCGCCGCGACGGACCGCGTCGTCGCGATCATCCAGGGCATGGCGATCGGCGACATCGCCTTTTCGGCCTTTGCCCTGCAGGAAGCGGAACAGCGCGGCCGCGGAAAACTGGTGGAATTGCCATGAAGAAAATATTCGTCATATCGATCGCGGCGCTGTCGGCAGGACTCGCGGGGCCCGCACCGGCGCAGACCTATCCCGCGAAACCGGTGCGCTTCATCCTGTCCTATCCGCCCGGCGGCGCGACCGACACGCTGGGCCGCATCGTCGCGAAATCGCTGTCGGACGCCTGGGGCGTCAACGTGCTGGCCGACAACCGCCCCGGCGCCAGCGGCAACATCGGCACCGCCCTCTGCGCGAAAGCCCCCCCGACGGCTACACGATGTGCATGGTGGCGCCCGCGCAGGCCATCGCCTCACGGCTGTCCGTGAACGCCGGCTACGATTCGCTCAAGGATTTCACGCCCGTCACGCTGGTGGCCACCGTGCCGATGCTGCTGGTCGTGCACCCGTCTTTGCCGGTCAGGAACGTCGCGCAATTGATCGCCCTGGCGAAGAAGAATCCGGGCGCCCTCAACTACGCCTCGAGCGGTGGCGGCGCCAGCCCGCACCTGGCGATGGAGCTGCTCAAGCAGCAGGCCGGTATCGATATCGTGTCCATCGTCTACAAGGGTGCCGGCGCGCAGCTGGTCGATCATCTGGCAGGCCGGGTCGAAGTCGCCTTCGCCCCGGCGGTCGGTGTCATCCCGTACGTGAAGGGGGGGCGCCTGCGCGCCGTCGCGGTTTCCACCAAGGAGCCCTTTCCGGTGCTGCCCGACGTGCCGCCGGTCAGTGCGTCGGGTCTTAAGGGCTACGACGCCAGTTTGTGGCAGGGCATTGCGATGCCGGCGAGCGCGCCGCGCGAAGCCGTTAACCGGATGAGCGGGGATCTGGCGAAGGCGTTGAAGGCTCCCGGCATGAAGGAACGCATCCTCGAGCTGGGCGGCGTCGTCGTCGCCAACACGCCGGAGGAATTCAGCGCCTTCTACCAGGCGGAATCCGACAAGTGGGTGCGCGTAGCGAAGACGGCGAACGTGTCGGTGGATTGATTACTGCTTCAAGCGAAATAAGCCGCGGAGACGCCGAGACGCCGAGACGCCAAGGACAACCATGCATAGCGGACCTTCCCGTGTGCAGTTCCTGGCGACTCGGCGCCTTGGTGGCCAATATCTGCTTTTCTCCGCGCACTCTGCGTCTCCGCGGCTATTTCGATTTTAAAGCGGTCCGCGCGAGAAATTCCACCGCGTCCCGCGCGCAGCGGTCGGGCAGGTAGTCGGTGATGTTGTGGTGCGCCCCGGCGTAGACAACGAGTTCGCTGCCCGGGATCAGCCGCTGCATGTCCGCGTAAGCCGACGCGTTGCCGATGGCGTCCTCGCCCGGCGCGACGATCAGGGTCGGGCACCGGATCCGCGCGAGATCGTCCATCCAGTATTGCGTGGTCATGTAGAGGATGAAGCGCTTGACGAAGGCCTCGTCGTTGCGCGCGATCTCGTCCAGGAACCATTCGACCTGCGCCGGCCCGACATGGTCGGGCGGCAGGCGGTCGGCGATGGTGTTCGCGATGAAGGCCCGCAGACCGATGCGCTCCATCTCGGGTATCCACTGCGCGCCCTGGCTGTCCTTGAACCCGGGGCGCGAGGCGAACAGCAGCAGGCTGGCCACCCGCGCCGGCGCGGTGATCGCCAGTCGCTGCGCCAGGTAGCCGCCGCCGGAGGCACCCAGCAGGTGAGCCTGCGGCACGTCCAGATGGTACATCAGTTCCCGCAGGTCCTGCGTCAGGCGCTCGAGCGTCAGCGGCTGGTCGGGCGATGGCACGTCCGATTCGCCGTGCCCGCGCAGGTCCATCCGCACGACGCGGTAGTGCCGTGCGAAAGGCGGGACCATCGCCCGCATGCGTCGCAGGCTGCTCATCGCGGAATGCAGGAGAAACAGGGTGGGTGTTTCCCTCCACGGATCGGTGAAATCGTCGACGGCATAGGCGATCCTGACCCCGTCGCTTGCCGTCATTCGCTGCACCTGGCCACGGCCCGTCACGTTGCGTGGACCCGGTCTTCGGCTCCCGCAAAGTCGCAGGCTTGAATGCGCCCAACCACCGCACCGGTGCTGTTGCGCACTGACGGTGCCGCAAGATGCGCGAGCGTGCGCCTTTCGTTCTCGTCCAGAAGGCCGGTGGCGGACAGCACCGCAATCAACGCGGGTACTCGCGCGCGGGCCTCCCCATCTTGAATCTTGAGCGCGATGCCCAACCCCTGACCCGGTACGTAAGCGGTCAGAAATCCTTCCGCGCCGGTCTTCATGATGATGCGTCCTTGCGTGGCCCTCGCGAGTTCCACGCCCGGCTGTCCGGAGCCGGAAAGATATTCGGGATGGCGGCGCATCGCATCGTGAATCGCAACGATCGCCTTGCGCCGCGAGGGTGACGCGGCGCGTGCCTCGGCGAAGCGCGCCAGCAGCAGTGCCATGGCGCCTGTCGACAACGCGGCCGCCGGCAGCGCACAGCCGTCGATCCCGAATGGCAAGGCTCGCGCGTCACCTGCCATGAGTTCGGACAGCACATCGAGATAGAACTGCTGGGCGGGATGCTCGAGACGATCGTAGCCTTCCAGCGCCCAGCCACGATGGCGGGCGACGGTAAGGAATCCACAATGCTTGCCCGAGCAGTTGTGATAGAGGCGCTGCCGCGGATGACCATCCAGAAGCGCGGCGGCCGCAGCCGCCTCATCGGCCGGAACATCCGACCCGCAGACAAGCGCACTTTGATCCAGCCCCAGAGCCGCAAGCCAGGAGGCGACCAAATCGGTCTGAAACGGTTCGCCGCGATGCGACGCGCAGGCCAGCGCCAGATGCCGCGGCGTGAGCCCACAGGCCGCCTCCGCACCGGTTTCGACCAGCGCGATCGCCTGCACCGGCTTCAGCGCGGACCGTGGATACGTGAGCAGACTGGTATCCCCCCAACCCTCAATGATTTCGCCCCGTGCGTTGGCCACCGCCGCCACTCCGAAATGGGCGCTCTCCGCGAGCGGACCCCGCCAGACTTCGACCATTTTGACTAGTGACACCGGTTTCCTTTTCAGGGAGGCGCGCCGCTTGCGGCGCGGGGACTATCGTTACAATAACGCATCGCGCACTCGGACGGCCAGCACGTGCCTTCCGGCGCCCCTCCTCCGTTTCTCAATCAAGGTTCAACATATGGCAGTAGCAAACATCGCCGGCGCCCGGCTCGCCGTCGATATCGGCGGCACGTTCACCGACATCGTGCTGGAGGCACGCGGCCGGCGCTGGACCGGCAAGGTGCTCACCACGCCGCGTGCGCCGGAGGAAGCCGTCGTCGCCGCCGTGCAGGAAATTCTCGCGCGGGCCGGCATCGCGCCCGGCGCGCTCAAGCTCTTCATCCTCGGCACCACGCTCGCCACCAACGCGCTGATCGAGCGCAAGGGCGCGAAGACCGCGCTGCTCACGACGGAAGGCTTCCGCGACCTCGTCGAGATCGGTTGGGAGCACCGCTTCGCGCAGTACGACATCTTCCTCGACAAACCCGCGCCGCTGGTGCCGCGCTATCTGCGCCTGCCGGTACCGGAGCGCATCGACGCCAAGGGCTGCGTGCGGTTGCCGCTCGACGAGGCCGCGGTGACGGCACTGGTGCCGGTGCTGAAAAGAGAAGGCGTGGAGAGTGTCGCCGTCGCCTTCCTGCAGAGCTTCCTGCATCCCGCGCACGAGCAACGCGTGCGGGAAATTCTCAAGCAGGCGCTGCCTGATCTGTGGGTCACGCTGTCTTCCGACGTCTGTCCCGAGATTCGTGAGTACGAGCGCATCTCGACCACTTGCGCGAACGCCTACGTGCAGCCGGTGATGGCCGGTTATCTCAACCGGCTGGAAGCGCGCCTGAAAACGATGGGCATCCGCTGCCCGGTGTATCTCATGACCTCCGGCGGCGCGCTGTGCACGCTCGCCATGGGCGCGGCGGAGCCGGTGCGGCTGGTGGAATCCGGCCCGGCCGGCGGCGCCATCCTCGCGCGCACCGTGGCCGAAAGTTGCGGCGCGCCGCGTGCGCTGTCCTTCGACATGGGCGGCACGACCGCCAAGATCTGCTTCATCGACGATTACGCGCCGGAGATCTCGCGCAGCTTCGAGTTCGGCCGCATGTACCGCTTCCTCAAGGGCAGCGGCCTGCCGATCCGCATCCCGGTGATCGAGATGGTGGAAATCGGCGCCGGCGGCGGCTCCATCGCACGGGTGGACGATCTGGAACGCGTGCAGGTCGGCCCCGACAGCGCGGGCTCGGAGCCGGGCCCGGCGTGCTACGCGCGCGGCGGCGAGCATGCAACCGTCACGGACGCCGATTGCGCGATGGGCCTGCTCGACATCCAGCGCTTCGCCGGCGGCCGCGTCACGTTGGAGCCGAAACGCGCGGAAGCCGCGGTACTGCGCGACGTGGCGAAACCGCTCAAGGTGGATGCCGCGTTCGGCGCGCTCGCGATCACCGAGATCGTCACCGAGAACATGGCGAACGCCGCGCGCGTGCACGCCATGGAGCTCGGCAAGACGGTCGAACACTACACGCTGATCGCCTTCGGTGGCGCGGCCCCGCTGCACACCGCGCGGCTCGCGGACAAGCTGGGCATCGCGCGCGTGGTCATCCCGGTTGGCGCGAGCGTCGGCTCGGCGCTCGGCTTTCTCACCGCGCCGGTCGCGTTCCAGGCCGTGCGGAGCTGGTACCAGTTCATCACGACGCTCGACATCGCGCACGCCAACCGCCTGCTCGACGCCATGACCAAACAGGCGACGGAGGTCGTCCGCGCCGCGGCGGGTAACGCACCGCTGGCCGCCGTGCGTGCCGCCTACATGCGCTACGCGGGACAGGGCCATGAGATCGCGGTCACGCTGCCGGCCGGCAAGCTGGCCGCGAAGGACATCGCGGGCCTGAAGCGCCGTTTCGACACCGCCTACCGCGCGCTTTACGGCCGCACCGTGCCGAACATGGACGTGGAGATCATGAGCTGGTCGGTCACCGTGTCCACCAAGGTGAAACGCGCGCCCAGGGCACGCGCCCTGCCGCGCAGGACCGCCAGGCCCGCCTCGAAACGCCGGATATTCGAGCCGAAACTCGCCAAGTGGCGCGAGGTGCCGGTCTACGAACGCACCGCGATGGCGCCGGGGGCGCGCGTCGCCGGTCCCGCGCTGATCGTCGAGGACCAGACCACCGTCGTCGTCACCGCGGATTTCGATGCCTCGATCAACAGCCTTGGCTATATCGTGCTGGACAAGCGATCCGCGAAAAGGAAACCGTCATGAGCAAGCTCGCCGATATCCAGCTGCAGGTGATGTGGAACCGCCTGATCTCCGTGGTCGAGGAGCAGGCGCAGACGCTGGTGCGCACCGCGTTCGGCGCCTCCACGCGCGAGGCGGGCGACCTTTCCGCCGGGGTGTTCCTGCCCGACGGCCGCATGGTCGCGCAGGCAGTAACCGGCACGCCGGGACACGTCAACTCGATGGCCGAGTCGGTCAAGTATTTCCTGCAGGAATACCCGCCGCCCACGATGTTTCCGGGCGACGTGTTCCTGACCAATGACCCGTGGAAGGGCACCGGGCACCTGAACGACCTGACGATGGTGACGCCGGTGTTCAAAGGCAAGCGCATGGTCGCGCTGTTCGCCTCCACCGTGCACGTGGTGGACATCGGCGGACTGGGGCTGTCCGCCGACGGCACGCAGGTCTATCACGAAGGCCTGTTCATTCCCATCGTGCGGCTGGTCTCGCGCGGCCGCATGGACGAAACGGTGCTGAAGGTGGTGCGTGCAAACGTGCGCGAGCCGGTGCAGGTGGAGGGCGACATCTATGGACTGGTCGCCTGCAACGAGATCGGCGGGCGCCGGCTGCTCGCGATGATGGCCGAGTACCGGCTGAAGGACATCGGAAAGCTGTCGGAACACATCATCGCGCGCTCGCGCGCGGCCATGCTCGCCGCCGTGCGCGAATGGCCGCAGGGCGCGTGGTCGTACACGATGACGATCGACGGCTACGACAAGCCCATCACGCTCGCAGCGAAGGTGACTATCGCGAAAACCGGCATCGCCATCGACTTCACCGGCACCAGCGATGCAGTCAGCAACGGCATCAACGTCCCCAAGAGCTACACCGACGCCTACACCTCCTTCGGCGTGCGCTGCGTGATCGGCCCGCATATCCCCAATAACGCCGGCTCGCTCGAGGTGGTGCGCGTCACTGCGCCCGAAGGCTCGATCGTCAACGCGCCCTTTCCGCTCGCCGTGGCCGCGCGCTCGACGATCGGCCAGATGCTGCCGGACATGGTGTTCGGTTGCCTGCGCCAGGCACGGCCGGACCAGGTGCCGACCGAGGGCACGTCCTCGCTGTGGAACGTGCGGCTCGCCGGCGGGCAGACGATGCAGGGCATCGATCCTGCACAACTGAAAGGCGCGACCCGCTTCAACGTCGTCGGCTTCAACACCGGCGGCACCGGCGCCAGGCCCGGCAAGGACGGCCTGTCCGTGACCTCGTTTCCGAGCGGCATCCGCAACGTCGCCGTGGAGATCATGGAAACGCTGTCGCCGATCGTCTACTGGAAAAAGGAATACCGTCCCGATTCCGGCGGCGCGGGCCAGCACCGCGGCGGCCTCGGCCAGATCATGGAGATCGCGAACGGCGAACCCGCGCCGATGATCATCTCGGCAACCTTCGACCGCATCGTGCACCCGGCACGCGGCAGCGCGGGCGGACGCAACGGCGGCGGCGGGCGCCTCACGCTCGGTTCGGGTACGACGATGCGCGGCTTCGGCCGGCAGGTGATTCCCGCCGGCGACCGCGTGGTGGTGGAAACCCCCGGCGGCGGCGGCATCGGCGACCCGCAGGCGCGGCCGCGCGAAGCGGTGGCGCGGGACGTGAAGAACGGGCTGGTGACGCCAGAACAGGCGAAGAAGGTTTACGGGTTATAAAGTTCGTCATTCCGGCGCAGGCCGGAATCCATGGAGTCGAACCCTTTGAACATCCGCGGGGGCACTATGCGCTTACAGACAACACTCAAGTACACGCTGGCGGCCCTCGCCGTCCTCGCCACCGGCGCTCTGGCCCAGACTTACCCGTCCAAGGCCGTTCGCATCGTTGTCCCCTTTCCGCCCGGCGGCGGCGTCGACCTCACCGCGCGCACGGTCGGCCAGAAAATGGCCGATTACCTGGGCCAGCCGGTGGTGATCGACAACCGCGCGGGCGCGGCCGGCACGATCGGCGCGGAACTGGTCGCGAAGGCGCCACCCGACGGTTACACGCTGCTCGTTGCAGGCCCCGGGTCGGTGGCCGTCGCGCCGCTGCTGTTCCCCAAGCTGGGTTACGACCCGCTGCGCGACCTCGCGCCGGTGACGATGCTGGTGACCATGCCCTACATCGTGATCACGCATCCCTCGGTGCCGGCGAAGAACGCGAAAGAGCTGATCGCGCTGGCGAAGGCAAATCCCGGCAAGCTCAACATGGCCTCCGGCGGCGCGGGTACCGGCCAGCACCTCGCGGGCGAACTGTTCAACGTGATGGCCGGCATCAAGATGGTCCACATCCCCTACAAGGGCACCGCGCCCGCCATCGCCGACATCATGGGCGGCCACGCGGACCTCACGTTCTCCGATCCGTCCGTCGTGGCGCTCGTGAAGTCCGGCAAGCTGAAGGCAATCGGCGTGTCCGGCACGAAGAAGTACGAAGCGCTGCCCGGCGTACCGGTGATCGCGGAATCCGGCCTGCCCGGCTACGACGCGCTGAACTGGTATCCGCTGATGGCGCCGGCCGGCACGCCGAAAGACATCATCGCGAAACTCAACGCCGAGGCCATCCGCGCGCTGGCCGCGCCTGACGTGAAGGACAAGTTGCTCGCCCAGGGCCTGATCCCCACCCCAATGACGCCCGAGCAACTCGGCCAGTACATCCGCGCGGACTACGAGCGCTGGGCGAAGGTCGTGAAGGCCGCCAACATCAAGCTCGACTGATGGCCCCTGACCCGAAAGCCCTCCCCCTGCGCCGCGCCGGCGCCTTCATGCGTGTGCCCGGCCCGGAGGCGCGGACGCACTCGAAAATCGGCATCGTCGGCCTGCCCTTCGACACCGGCGCGCACCCGCTCCGCATCGGCGCGCGGCTGGGCCCCACGGCGATCCGCGAGCAATCACTGCTCCTGCGCCCCTATAACCCGCCCGAGTTCGACTTCGATCCGCTGGCGAAGCTGGACGTCGCGGACTGGGGCGACGTCGACGTGGTGCCCGGACAGATCGAGGATGCCTTCGCAAAGATCGAGCGCGTGATCGGCGCTGTCTTCGACGCGGGTGCCTGGCCGCTGACCATGGGCGGCGACGGCGCGGTGACGCTGCCGCAACTCCGCGCGGCGGCGCAGCGGCATCCGGGCCTCGTCGTGCTGCACATCGATTCGCACACCGACTCCAATCCCGTGCCCAAGACCGGCCATGACACCGGCACCACCTTCACCCGCGCGGCGGAGGAGAAGCTGGTCGATCCCGCGCACTCCCTGCACGTCGGCATCCGCGGCACCTTCCGTATGCCTGGCATCCTCGCTACCGCGGAGCGCCTCGGCTACGAAGTGGTGCGCATGGCCCAGATCGAGAAGATGGGCATCGCCGGACTCGCGGCGCACATTCACGCGAAGGTCGGCGCGCGGCCCGTCTACGTGTGCTGGGACATGGACGTGTTCGATCCGTCCTGCGCGCCCGGCGTATGCGCGCCGTCGTGGGGCGGCTTCTCCGCGCGCGAAGGCTTAGCACTCCTGCGCGGGCTGCACGGCCTGAACGTGGTAGCGTTCGACGTGAATACCATCAGTCCGCCGCACGACGTTGGCGGCATGTCATCACTCCTCGCCGCCAACGTGATGCTCGAAGCCCTCCTGCTGTTTCTGCAGCGCCCATGAACGATCCCCATTCCCCCGACGCCCTGACTCGTGCCCGCGCGCAGTTTCCGGGCGCCCACGACGTGATCTACCTGGAGAACTCCGCGCGCTGCCTGCTGCCCGTGGCGGCCCGCGACGCGGCGCTCGCCTATTTCGAGACCCGCATGCACGGCGCCGCCAAGGAGCACGGTGGCGTGTTCGACGCCATGGAGGCGACGCGCGGCAAGGTAGCAACACTGCTGCACGCGGAAGCCGATGAAATCACCTACACGCGCAACGTGTCCGAGGGGCTCAACATGATCGTTGCCGCCCTGCCCTGGCAGCGCGGCGACAACGCCATCGTGTGCCGGGAGATCGAGCACCCGAACGGCGTCTACTCGCTCTACAACATGCGCGACCGCCACGGCATCGACGTACGCGTGGTGTCGCCGGCGGAAGATCTCTCCATTCCGGTGGAGGCCATCGTCGCCGCGATGGATGCGCGCACGCGCCTCGTTACCGTTTCGTCCGTGACCTTCTCCACCGGCGCGCGCACCGATCTAGCCGCGCTGGGCCGCGCCTGCCGCAGCCGCGGCATCGTGCTGCTGGTCGACGGCGCGCAGTCGGTCGGCGTGCTGGACCTCGACGTGCACGCCGCGCAGATCGACGCGCTGGCGGTCGGCGCCTCCAAGTATCTGTGCGGCCCCTACGGCATGGGCTTCCTGTTCGCGCGCCGCGCCTTCGCGGAACAACTGCAGCCGGCCTACCTCGGCCGCTTCAGTGTGGACTTGGGCGATGCGCACGAAGGCGAGCAGGGCGATGACCGGTACCAACTGATGCCCGGGGCGCGGCGCTTCGACCTCGGCAGCCCCAACTACTTGGCCGCGAACGCCGTCGGCGCTTCCCTCGACATCCTGCTGGGCGTCGGCGTGCCGGCGATCGAACACCACACGCTGGGGCTCGCGCGCACGCTCGACGAGGGCCTGCGCGCCATTGGCATCCCGCTCGTGAGCGGGATGGTGGATGCCCACCGCTCCCACCTGGTACTGGCGGGCCTGCGGCGGCCCTCGGCGCGCGCGGCGGCCGGCATCCAGTCGCTCGCCGGCCATCTGCTCCAAAACAACATCCGCGCCTCGCTGCGCCACGGGCGGCTGCGCTTTTCGCACCACCTGTACAACACGCTGGAAGAAACCAGAACCGTGCTGGCGAGCGTGCAGCAGTGGGCGCGGCAGGCCGATCTGGCCACCCTCCAGGAAAGCGCATGAAAATCGACCCCTCGCTCAAGCCCGACACCCTCCTCGTCCACCTCGAGCGCGACCTCGAACGCTCGGCCGGTCTCGTCAATCCGCCGGTGTTCCGCGGCTCCACCGTGCTGTTCCCGGACGTCAAGACCTACGAGTCGCGCGATCCGGACAACTACAAGTCCATGCGCTACGGCGTGCACGGCACGCCGACCACCTTCGCGCTGGAAGATGCGGTGGCGCAACTTGAGGGCGGCTATGCGGCGGTAGCGGTGCCCTCGGGGCTGGCCGCGATCACGCTCGCCCTGTGCGCCTTCACCAAAACCGGCGATCACATCCTGATGACGGACAGCACCTACGGCCCCTGCCGCAACTTCTGCGACAAGCGGCTCAAACGCTACGGCGTGGAGGTCGAGTACTACGACCCGCACATCGGCGCCGGCATCGAGAAGCTGATCCGCAAGAACACCACCGTCGTCTACTGCGAGGCGCCCGGATCGCTGACCTTCGAGATGCAGGACATCCCGGCGCTCGCCAAGGCCGCGCACGCCCACGGCATCCCGCTGCTGGCCGACAACACCTGGGGCACACCCTATTTCTTCCGTTCCTTCGAGCACGGCGTGGATGTGTCCATCCATGCCGGCACCAAGTACGTAGGCGGACATTCCGACGTGCTGATGGGGCTGATCGTCACCAACGAGAAACACTGGCTGCCGGTGCGCCGCACCGTCGCCGACTTCGGCACCTGCGTCAGCCCCGACGACTGCTCCCTCGCCCTGCGCGGGCTGCGGACGATCGGCGTGCGGATGAACCACCAGCAGCAAAGCGCACTGACCGTCGCGCGCTGGCTGGAACAGCGCCCGGAAGTGCTGCGCGTGCTGTATCCGGCACTCGAAAGCGATCCGGGCCATGCGCTGTGGAAACGTGATTTCCGCGGCGCGGCCTCGCTCTTCGGGGTGGTGCTGAAGCCGGTCGCGTGGGAAAAGGTCGGCGCGATGATCGATGCCCTCAAGCTCTTCGGCATCGGCTCCAGCTGGGGCGGCTACGAAAGCCTGGCGATCCGCGCGGACGTGACCAAGGGGCGCACCGCGACGACGTGGAACCCCGGTGGCCCGCTGTGCCGCCTGCACATCGGGCTGGAGGACACGGGCGACCTCGTGGCCGATCTCGAACAGGCGTTCGGACGGCTGCGCTGATGGCTGCACCCACGAACACGCCGCGCGACAAGAAGCTGAATGGCCTGCTGCTCGGCGCACTCGTGCTCGCCGGCGTCACGCTGGTGCGCGAAGGCCCGTATTACGACAACGTGATCGACGGCTGGCGCTTCTTCACGCTGGCGTTCTTCGCCGGCGCGCTCGCGGGCTTCATCGGCTGGACGCAGGCCTTCAAGCTCACGCCGGCCTTCCGTCTCGCGGGCGCCTACCGCCAGCCGTGGCTCGCCGCGCTCATCGCCGGCGTCATCACCTGCACCGCCGCGTCATGGCTGAACCGCAGCTTTTCCACGCCGACCGACACCGTGCTGACCGGCGCGGTCGATGTGATCGAGGAAGGCCGCGGCGACCGCTGGCACGTGGGGGTGAAGCTGCCCGATGGCCGCTTCGAGCGCTACTTGATCGACCAGGACGCGGCGACAGCCCTGAAGGACGCCAAGGCGGTGCGGATCAGCATCGTGCGCGGCCTGTTCGGCTTCGAGATCCTGACGGGCTTCGAACCCGTTGGCGCGCAGCCGGCCGTGCCGCCGCGCCCCGCCGTTCAGAAATAGCCGTCCATCACGAGGTCCACCCACGCCGGCACCCGGGGCGACTCGACGCGGTCGAACATCGGGATGTAGGGCTTGAGATCGAGCACCGGCGTGCCGTCGAGGGCATCCAGCCCGCGCACGCGCACGCGGCCGCCCTCGATCCCCAGCAGCTCCACAGCGGTGATCCCGATGGGATTCGGGCGGTACTTGGTGCGCTGGGCGAACACGCCGAGTTCCGGCGCATCCGCCTGTCCGCGTGGCCGACGGTGCAGGTGCTGCGCCGGATCGAATGTCGCGCGGTCGAGCACGAAGGTCACGATGACGTGCGAGAAGTCCTCGAGCCGCTTCAGGCCCGGTACGTACGCCGGATCGAGCTCGATGACCGATTCGATGCGCGCCCAGCCGCCCTGCGACATCTGGTTCTGCGGGGAGCGGACGGTGCCGATGGACTGCAGCGTAAACGTTTGGGCCATGTAGAAAATCGGGATGGAGACAACGCGCGGATCAGTCCAGCCGCACGCCCGCCGCCTTGACGGCAGCAGAGTACTTCACGATATCGCTGTTGATCTGCGCGGCGAACTGCGCGGGTGTGCCGCCGATGACTTCCGCCCCGAGGGTGGTGAGCCGCTCGGCGGTTTCCGGCAGCTTGAGGATGCGGTTCGTTTCCTGGTTGATCTTCGTCACGATCGGTGCGGGCAGTCCGGCGGGACCGAGAATGCCGTACCACGGGATTACCTCGAACGCGGCCAAGCCCGATTCCTTCATCGTCGGTACGTCCGGCAGCGCGCCAGAGCGTTGCGGCGTCGTCACGGCCAGCGCGCGCAAGCGACCCCCGCGCACGTGCTGCACGGCGGCCGGCATGTTGGCGAACAGGAAGCTGATCTGCCCGCCCATCAGGTCGGTGACCGCCGGGCCGTCCCCCTTGTAGGGCACGTGCACGGTCTTGAGGCCCTCCGCGGTATTGAACATTTCCCCCGCGAGATGCCCGGAGGCGCCGACGCTCGCGGAACCGAACGTGAGTTGCCCCGGCTTCGTCTTCGCCGCGGCCACGAGGTCCTTGACGCTCTTCACCGGCGACGCAGCGCTCACGACCAGCAGCAGCGGCACCTGCGCCACGAGGACGATCGGCGTGAAGTCCTTGACCGTGTCGTGCGGCATCTTCGTGTAGAGCCCGACGTTGATGGCGTGCGAGCCATTGGTCGCCATTACCAGGGTGTAGCCGTCGGGCGCCGCATGGGCGACCATGTTCGAGCCGATGTTGCCCCCGGCGCCGGGCCGGTTGTCGATCACGACCTGCTGCCCCCACGCCTCGGTGAAGCGCTGGCCCAGCAGGCGGGCAAGGATGTCCGTTGCGCCGCCGGGCGCATAGGGCACGACCATGCGGATCGGCTTGGTCGGATAGGCCTGCGTCTGGGCGCCGGCGGCACCCGCAACCATGGCGAGGAGGAGCGCGCAGCCCGTGGAACGGTGAGGAATAGCCATGAGGGTTCTCGCTTTCATGCGGCACGCACGCGAGCTGCGGCGTCCTTCAGGCGAAACAGCGACCCGGCCGCCATGCGGTCGGTCGCGACCCCCAGGTGCGCGAGCGCGATCCACAGACTCGCCTGGTTGGACGTGACCACCGGCTTGCCGAGTTCGCGCTCCAGCCGCTCGATCTGGTCGAGCGCGAGCAGGTTGGTGCAGCTGATGAACACCGCATCGGTGTCCGCGATCGCCTCGCGGTGGGCCAGCAGTCGTTCGTAGACCATTTCCGAGGACACCTTGCGGATGTCCTCGCTGGTCGGGCAGCGGAAGGCGTCGGCGGCGATGGCGTTGATCCCGCGGAAGCGCAGGAAGCCGATCTCGTGTTCGTTCACCTCATCCGGGTAGGGAGTGAGCATGAACACCCGCTTCGCGCCAACCGCTTCCAGCGCGCGGATCACCGCGGTGGAAGTCGTATAGGCGGCGATGCCGGTGCCCTTGGTAATCCGGGTCGCGAGCTCGTCCTCGCGGCCCGGGCCCGACAGGAAGCTGCCGCTGGTGCAGCCGTAGAGAATGACCGCCGGCTGTGCCTGCGCGAGGTCGTAGGCCGAGCGGTCCACGGAATCCATCATCGCCAGCAGCGACTCGCGGGTGATGCCCGATCCCGGGCGCGACATCCGGTTGAAGTGGACCACCACGCCCTCCGGCGCGTGGATCGGCAACTCGCGCTCCATGGCGATATTGCCCGGCGGAATCAGGACGCCGATACGGCGCACGTCGTTGTTCATGTCGTCTCCCGTTAACTCGATGTTTGCCGGCCCGGATGATGCGCCTGGGCCACTCCGTCAGGATACCTTGCCGTAACCGCCACCGCCCGCCGTCTGCATCAGTACGCGATCGCCCTTCTTCAGCACGTGATGGTCGGCCGGGTTGATGGGTTTGCCGTTCAGCAGCAGCCCGCCCACCTTGCCCGACTCGCCGCCGAAAATGCCCTTGGGCGGGGATTTGAAGCGCGTCATGATCATCGAGGCCAGCATGGGCTCGTCGGCCGTGACTTCCACTTCGAAGTGCAGCCCGTCGCCGCCACGGCGCAGGCCTGCGCCGCCGCTGCCGCGCCGGATGCTGCGCTCGATCACGCGGATGGGCGCCATCTGCTCGAAAATTTCGATCGGCGTGTTGGACAGATTGGACGGAAAGGACAGCATGGTGAAGCCGTCGCGGTACTTGGTGGCGCCCTGGCCGGCGTTCATGAAGTTGATCGCCGCGTACGGACGGCCCCTGCTCATGCCGGTCACGTTGATCGAGGAATTGGACGAGCCTTCCGCGATCGCGCGTTCCGGCAGCACCTCGGCCAGCGCCATCAGGATCGCCGGCACCATCATGTGGCCGATCATGCCGCGCCCGCCGCTCGCCGCCGGATACACCGGATTAAAGATGGAGCCGAGCGGGGCCGACGTCGAAATCGGCGTGAAGCTGCCCTCGTTGTTCGGCACGTCCGGGCACAGCAGCGCCTTCACCGCAAAGGCGGAATAGGCAAAGGTGTAGATCGGCACCACGTTCACCGCCCGCGGCACCTGCGCGCTCGAGCCCGTATAGTCGATCGACAGTTTCTCGCCCTTCACGGTCACGGTACAGTTGATGAGGATGGGCTCCTCGAAACCGTCGTGCTGGGTCTGCGCGTGGTACACGCCGTCGGGCACGTCGCGGATGCTCTTGCGCATCGCCGCCTCGGAACGGCGCCGGATCTCATTGCCCAGGGCATCGAGATTCGTATCCTTCAGCAGCGGGCGCAGGCGATCCTCCAGCATCTTGCAGGCCGCGACCTGTGCCCAGATGTCGCCCAGCGTCTGCTCCGGCACCCGCACGTTCTGGCCGATCATCTCGAACACGCTCGTGTTGGGCTTGCCGCCGTGCATCAGCATCAGCGGCGGGATCTGCAGGCCTTCCTCGAAAATGTCGCGGATGCCGGCGTTGCGGATGCGCCCGCCGATGTCCGGCATGTGGCTCACGACCGCCGCGAAGGCGACAAGCTTGCCCTTGTCAAAGATCGGCATCGCGACGTTCACGTCGTGGATATGGCCGGTGCCCATCCACGGATCGTTGGTGATCATCACGTCGCCGGGCTTGAGCGTCTTCGCCGGAAACTTCTTCAGGAAGTGCTTGACGGTGGCCGGCAGCGTGCCGATGAAGGACGGGATCGACAGCACGGACTGCGCGATCGAGCGCCCCTGCGCGTCGCACAGCACGACGGCGAAGTCGTTGGCCTCGCGCACCAGCAGCGAGAAGGACGTCCGCACGAAGGCCGCGGAGGCCTCGTCCACCATGCTGACGAGGCGCTTCCACTGGATCTCCAGCGAGACGGGGTCGAGTTTCACGGGCTTTTTCATTCGAACTCCTTGATCGTCACCGACACGGTGTAGTCCTTGAGAATTTTCACTTCCGACTTGACCGGCACCACCAGCGTGGACTCGCGTTCTTCCAGGATGACGGGGCCATTGATGCGCGTGCCCGGCTTGAGCGAGTAGCGGTCGTAGACCGGCACCGCGCCGAACTTGCCCTTGGTCGGCAGGAAGATCTCGCGCTTGCCGCGCATGACCGGCTTCATGGAGACCCGGCTCATGTCGCCCCAGGTGAACTGGTGGCTCTTCACCGGCGAGCGGCCGGTCAGGCGCCAGGTGATGACCTGCGGCGCCGCGCCCGGCACCAGGTGGCCGTAGAGCTGGCGGTAACGCCGCTCGAACTCGGCCAGCAGCACCGGTGCGAACGCCGTGGTGATCTTGCGCCACGGCAGCGATACCGACACGTTGTGGCCCTGGCCCGCATAGCGCATCTCGGCGCCGATGAACCAGTTGAGCGCCGCGGTCGAGGCGCCCGCCGACTTCAGCTCGGCTTCGGCGTCGGCGCGAAGTTCGCCGTAAACCGTGTTCACCTTGCCCCAGTCGATCTCGCTGACCAGCGTCGGGTTCGACCACGAGCGGTCCACCCGCGCGGGTGCGGCCAGCAAGCCCAGGCAAGAGCCCGCGCCCGCGGCGATCGTCGCCAGCACGCGCGGGATGCGCAGCTTGCGCGCGACTTCCACCACGTGCACCGGTCCGGCGCCGCCGGTGCCGACCATCGTGAACTCGCGCGGGTCGAAGCCTTTCTCGGCGATGTGGATGCGCGCAGCGGACGCCATGTTCTCGTTGACGATGTTGCAGATGCCCCACGCCACCTGCACTGGCGTCAGCTTCAGCTTCGTCGCGAGCTTCTGCAGGGCCGCCTGCGCGAGGTCGCGCCGCAGCTTCATCTCGCCACCCAGGAAATTGTCGGCATTGAGATAGCCGAGCATGAGGTCCGCGTCCGTCACCGTGGGCTCCGTGCCGCCCTGCCCGTAGCAGGCCGGCCCCGGCACCGCGCCCGACGATTCCGGGCCGACATTGAGCAGGCCGAGCTCGTTGACGTGTGCGATGGAGCCGCCGCCGGCGCCGATCTCGATGAGGTCGATGCTGGGAATCAGGATCGGCAGGCCCGAGCCCTTCTTGAAGCGCGACACACGGGCGCATTCGAAGCTGTGCGCGATCAGCGGCTCGCCGCCGACGGCCACGCAGGCCTTGGCCGTGGTGCCGCCCATGTCGAAGGCCAGGATTTCATTGATGCCGTTGTTGCGCGCGGTGTTGAGCGCCGACAGCACGCCGCCCGCCGGCCCGGACTCCAGCAGCAGGATCGGGTTCTCCGCGGCCGCCTGGCCCGAGGTGAAGCCGCCGCTCGACACCATGATGCGCAGCGGCGCCTTGGGCGCGAGCTCGTGCACGCGGGTGTCGAGCCGCGCCAGGTACTCGGCCATCAGCGGCTGCACGTAGGCGTTGGCCGTGGCGGTGGACATGCGTTCGTATTCGCGGATCTCGCGGGCGATGCCCGAGGACACGGATACCGCCAGTTTCGGAAAGCGCTTGCGGATCGCCGCCTGCAGCTTGCGCTCGTGCGCGTCGGTCACGTAGGCATGCAGGAAGCACACCGCCACGGCCTCAATGTCCAGCTTGCCGATCGCGTCGAGCACGCGAGCGATCTCCGCGTCGTCCAGCGCGGTGACGACCTTACCCTCGACGTCCAGCCGTTCGTTCGCCTCCACGCGCAGGGCGTCCGGCACCAGCGGCGGCGGCATCTCGAGATTGAGATCATAGAGCTCGTAGCGGATTTCGCGCGCCACCGTCAGCACGTCGCGCGTGCCCTTGGTGGCCACGAGGCCGGTGCGGGCGCCCTTGCGCTCGATCAGCGTGTTGGTGACGAGCGTCGTGCCGTGCACGACTTCCGTCACCGGCGCCTTCGCGGCAGCAGCGACGGGGGCCATCTGGCGCAGCAGGTCGACGATGACGGTACTCACCGCCTCGCCCGGATCGTGCGGCGTGGTCAGCGTCTTGCCGACCCAGATGCGACCCCCGGGATTGAGGACAGCGAGGCCGTCAGTGAAGGTGCCGCCGATGTCGACGGCGATGCGGAGGGTGGGGGATGTTTGCTTGGGCATTAGTGTGTTTCTCAAAGAGTGGCGAAAAAACTGGATTCCCGCCTGCGCGCGAATGACGGAACAACAGCCGGCGTCGCCTGTGACGTCATCCCCGCGCAGGCGGGGATCCAGCCTTAAATCAAATCGAAATACAGGTCCTTCCAATCCGGATTGGTTTCGGTGATGCGCCTGATCTTCCATTCCCTGTTCCACTTCTTGATCTGCTTTTCCCGCGTAATCGCTGCATCCATCGTTTCATGCATTTCAAACCACACCAACAGATGCACCCCGTACTGCTTCGTGAAACCGGGCACTACGTCTTCCTTGTGCTCCCACACCCGTTTGATCAGGTTCGAGGTGACACCTACGTACAAAGTCCCGTTTTGTTTGCTTGTAAGAATGTAGACGCAGGGTTGTTTCATGCCCGCCCTCCTGGATTCCGGCGGAGAAGGGTGGGGCGCCTTCTCCCCACCCCGGCCGGAATGACGGTACCTATGAAATCTCCCTGATCTTCTCCCGCCGCTTCAGCCACCACGCATAGGCTTCCGGCAGCAGGTCGAGGTACTCCGGATCGCCCAGCGCCTTGCCGGCGTGCACGGCCCAGTTCGGGTTGTACATCAGCTCCCGCGCAAGCGCGATGAAGTCGGCCTGGCCCGCCTGCAGGATGGCCTCCGCGTGCGCCGGCTCGGTGATGAGGCCTACCGCGCAGCTCATCAGGCCGGCCTCCTTTTTCACGCGTTCGGCGTATGGAACCTGGTAACCGGGCTGGCGCGGCACGATCGCCATGTTGAGCGGGCCGCTGATGCCGCCTGAGGAACAGCAGATCACGTCGATGCCGCGTTCCTTCAGTGCTTTAGCGAGCGCCACGGTGTCGTCCATGCCCCAGGCGCCGCCCTCGCCGTCCACCGCTGACACCCGGAAGAACAGCGGCGTTTCCTTCGGCACGGCGCCGCGCACCGTCTCCGCCACTTCCAGCGCGTAGCGCATGCGGCCGGCGAGATCACCGCCGTAGCCATCGGTGCGCTGGTTAGCCAGCGGCGACAGGAACTGGTGAATCAGGTAGCCGTGCGCGCCATGAATTTCGATCAGGTCGAAGCCGGCGTCGAGCGTGCGCAGCGTCGCCTCACGCCAGGCCGCGAGTGTCTCGCGGATCTCGGCGGGCGTGAGCGCATGCGGCACCTGCGCTTCCGCGCGCGGCGGAAGTGGGCTGGGCGCAATCGGCTGCCAGGGCGCGCGGCCGCTCGCCGCGTCCGCCGCCGTCAGAGGCGCGAAGTTGGTCCACGGCGGGCCGCACGCGGCCTTGCGCCCGGCATGCCCGAGCTGCATCGCCGGAATCGCGCCGTGCTCGCGCAGGAAGCCGGTGATGCGGCGATACATCGGCACGTGCTTCGCGTCGTAGATGCCGGCGCACTCGTAGGACTTGCGGGCGCGCGGCTCGACCGCGGTCTCCTCGCAGAACACGATCCCGGCGCCACCCAGCGCGAACTTGCCGAGGTGCACGAGGTGCCAATCGCCGGGCCCGCCATCGGCGGACGAGTACTGGCACATCGGCGACACCACCACGCGGTTGCGCGCGGTAAGGCCGCGCACCGCGATCGGCGTCATCAGCAGAGGCCGCACGGAGGCGGCCGCCGCAGGACGGGCGGCGGCGTTCACGTCAACTCGACGGCCGCGCGCTTGATGCGGCGGCAGGCTTCTTCGAGCTGGTCTTCCGCGGTGGCGATCGACATCCGGAAGTACGGCGACACGCCGTAAGCCTCGCCCTGGATCACGGCAACGCCGCGGTCCAGCAGGTGCAGCACGAAGTCCTGTTCGGTCGCGATCAGCTTGCCCTCGGGCGTGCGCTTGCCCAGCGTGCCCGCGCAGTTGACCCACATATAAAAGGCGCCCTGCGGCCGGTAGCACTCGAGGCCCGGCGCTTCGGCCAGCGCCGCGAGCACCAGGTCGCGCCGTTTCTGGAACGAGCGCGCGCGCTCGGGAATCAGGTCCTGCGGGCCGTTGAGCGCCTCGATCGCTGCGGCCTGGCTGATCGACGACGGATTCGATGTGCTCTGCGATTGCAGTTTCGCCATGTTCTTGATCAGCGCCTTCGGCCCGCCCGCGTAGCCGATCCGCCAGCCGGTCATCGCGTAGGCCTTGGACGCGCCGTTCACCGTCAGCGTGCGATCGAAGAGCCGCGGCTCGACCTGCGCGATGGTCGCGAACTTCACGCCGTCGAACAGCAGATGTTCGTAGATGTCGTCAGCCAGCACCCAGACGTGCGGATGGCGCAGCAGCACGTCGGCCAGGCCCTTCAGTTCGGCGGCCGAATAGACGGCGCCCGTCGGATTGCACGGCGAGTTGAGCAGCAGCCACTTGGTGCGCGGCGTGATCGCCTTTTCCAGCGCGGCCGGGGTGAGCTTGAAGCCGGTTTCCGGCCCGCACTGCACCGAGACCGGCGTGCCGTCGGCCACCAGCGGCATGTCGAGGTAGGACACCCAGTGCGGCGCCGGCACCACCACCTCATCGCCGGCCGACAGCGTCGCCATCATCGCGTTGAACACGATCTGCTTGGCGCCGGTGGCCGCCGTGACCTGGTCGCGCGCATACACGAGACCGTTCTCGCGCTTGAACTTGGCGCAGATCGCGTCTTTCAGTGCATCGGTGCCGTCCACCGTCGTGTACTTGGTTTCGTTGCGCTCCATCGCGCGGATCACCGCCTGCTTCACGTGCGGCGGCGTGTCGAAATCCGGCTCGCCGATGGTCAGCCCGATGACATCGCGGCCTTCGGCACGCAGTTCGCGCACGCGCTGGGCGGCGGCGTTGCTGGGGGAATGCTTGATGCGGTCGAGCCGGGGAGCGAAAAAACCCATGGGGAAGGTCCGGGAGCAGGAATGAAGGCTGATGTTAGAACCGGACGATTCTTGTCACAAACGGGAAATTACGCTTTATTATTCTGATATGCCGAATAGTCAAAAAGGCCCGGTTTCGCTGAAGCATCTGCGCAGCTTCGTGGCCGTCGCCGAGGCGGGCGGCTTCACCCAGGCCGCCGAGCGCCTGTACGTCACCCCCTCCTCCCTGACCGCCACCATCCAGCAGTTCGAGCAGGCATTGGGCTTAAAGCTGTTCGACCGCACCACCCGGCGCGTGAGCCTCACCCAGGACGCCGTCGGCTTCCTGCCGGTGGCGGAGCGCCTGCTCCGCGACTTCGACGCGGCGATCGCCGACGTGCGCGCGGTGGCCGGGCGGCAGCGCGGCCACGTCAGCATCGCCGCCGCGCCGTCGGTGATCGCGCACATCCTGTCGCCCGCCATCGCGCGCTTCGGCGAAGACTTCCCGAACATCAGCATCGCGGTGCGTGACGCCGGCTCCGGCCTGGTGCAGCAGATGGTGCTCGGCAGCGGCGCCGATTTCGGCCTGACCAGTCCGTGGGCAAAGGACCCCAACCTCGAATTCCGGCCGCTTCTGCGCGACCGCTTCGGGCTGGTGTGCCGGGCCGACCATCCGCTGGCCAAGCAGCGCGGCCTGGCGTGGAAGCAGTTGCGCGACCAGCCCTTCATCGGCCTCGCCGACGACACCGGCATCCACGCCATGTTGAAGGAGGTGCCGGGGCTGCCGGCGACGCTGCGCGAGGCGCGCTATGCGACGTCCAGCAGCCATTCGCTGCTCGCCATGCTGAAGCGGGGCCTGGGCATTTCCGTGCTGCCCGCGCTGACCGCGCTGGAGGCCCCGCTTGAAGGCCTGGTGTTCCGCCCGCTGACGGAACCCGTGCTCGACCGCGAGATCTGCCTGATCACGCGCCGCGGGCGGGCGCTGTCGCCGGCGGCGCAGGCACTGCTCGAGCGCGTGCTGGAGGTGGTGCGCGCCGGCGCGTTGCCGGCGGGCGTCAAGGCGGTAGGAGTGCCGGCTACTCCGCGGTGATGCCGCGGTCGCGGACGATCTTGCCCCACTTGCCCGACTCGGCCTTGATGTAGGCCGCAAACTCGTCGGGCGTGCTCGCCACGACGTCGATGCCCTGCAGTCGCAGCTTTTCCTTCACGTCGGGCGTGTTCAACGCGCGCACGGTCTCGCGCGCGAGCTTGTCCACCACCGGCTTGGGCGTCCCCAGCGGCACGAACACGCCGAAACTCGTGCCCGATTCGAAGCCCTTCAGGCCCGCCTCGTTGATGGTCGGCACGTCGGGCATCATCGGCGAGCGCTCCCGCGTGCTCGCCCCCAGGCAGCGCAGCCGGCCGACCTGCGCGAAGGGCAGCGCCGTGATCACGTCCACGAAGGACATCGCCGTCTCGCCGCCGAGCAAGGCCTGCGCCGACGGCGCGCCGCCCTTGTAGGGGACGTGGATCATCTTCACGCCCGCCATCGCCATGAAGAGTTCGGTCGCCATGTGGCTCGTCGAGCCCGTGCCCGCGCTGGAGAATGGAATCTGGTCGGGCTTCGACTTTGCCAAGGCGATAAAGGACTTGAGGTCCTTCGCCGGCACCGATGGATGGACGCACAGCATCTGCGGGCTCAGCGCCGCGAGGCTGATCGGGGTGAACACCTTGTCGCTGTCGTACGGCAGCGACTTGTAGAGATGCGGCGCGATGGCGAAGGTGCTGTTGCTGCCCATGAGCACCGTGTAGCCGTCCGCCGGCGTTTTCGCGGCCTGCGCGGTGCCGATGGTGCCGGTCGCGCCCGGCCGGTTGTCGATGACGAACTGGTGACCGAGGTTCTCCCCCATGCGGGCGGCCCAGATGCGGCCGATGGAATCGGTGGAACCGCCCGCCGCCCACGGGATGATCACGCGCACGGTCTTGGCGGGGTACTCCTGCGCGGAAGCAGCGGCAGCGGCCAGCAGCAGGCCAAGGGTAAACACTCGTTTCAGCATGGCAGTCTCCGGGAACATTAGCTGCCGGGCACCGTGCCCGGCGACAGGGTCAGGCAATGGTCGGCGATCTCACGCGGCTGGCAGAACCAGACATGCTTGGCGAGCGCGTGGCGCTGGATGGCCTCCAGGGTCTTGCGCAGGGGATGCAGGCGGTACGGCTGGCCGAATACATACGGATGGATGGAGACGTTCATCACCAGCGGCCGGCGCGCGCTCTCGACGATCATTTCCTCGAACTGGTCCATCACCATGTCGCAGAACTCGCGCGCGGAATGTTTGCGATGGATGTTCTGCTGCGAATCGTTCAGTTCCACCGGGTAGGGGACCGACAGAATGGGGCCGGCGCGCGTGCGCATCCACACCGGCTGGTCGTCCATCGGCCAGTCCATGAGGTAGGTGTAGCCGGCCTCCTTGAGCAAGTCCGGCGTGTGCGCGGATTCGTAGGCCCCCGCACCCATCCAGCCTTTGGGCGCCGCGCCTTCGTGGCGCGCGATGGTGTCGGTCACCTCGCGGATCAGCCGCGCCTCGTCGTCCTGCCAGAGTCCGCGCAGGTCTTCCGCGTTGGTGCGGCCGTGCGCGACGATCTCGTCGCCGCGCTTGCGGGCGGCCTCGAGGATCTGCGGGCAGTATTCATACAGCAGGCTGTTGGTGTTGTGCGCCAGCGGGAGCTTCAGCTCGTCCGCGAGCTCGAACAGGCGCCAGATGCCGACCCGGTTACCGTAATCGCGCCAGGCGTAATTGCGGTGCGTCTGCGGCTCGCCGGTCTTCGCCGGGTCGTGGCCCTTGCCAGCGCCGAAGGCGAACACCTCGATGTTGGTGGTGATCGTGAAGGCCAGCCGCCGTCCGCCCGGCCAAGCGTAGTCCTTGCGCTCGACGATGGGCGAATAGTCGTAGCGCGGGTTCTTCGGCAGCAGCGGGCTGGCCATCCATTCCTCCGGGGTGTTGTTTCAGTCCAGCTTCGCGCCCGACGCGGTGACCGCCACGCCCAGCTTGGTGATCTCGGACTTGATGTGCGCGGCGAACTGTTCGGGCGTGTTGGTCATGGGCTGGGCGCCGAGATTGTTATAGACGTCTTTCATCTCGGGCATGTTCACGACTTTCGTCAGTTCGGCATTGAGCCGGTTGACGATGGCCGGCGGCAGCCCGGCGGGACCCAGGACGCCGCTGTAGAGCACGATCTCGAACTTCGGCAATCCGCCTTCGGCGATCGTTGGGATGTCGAGGCCCGGCACGCGCTTCGCCGTCGTCACACCCAGCGCCTTGACGCGCCCCGCCTTGAACGACGGGATGACCGCCGGCGTGGTGCCGAAGGTGAGCGCAACTTCGCCGGAGAGCAGCGCCTGCACCGCCGGCGCGCTGCCCTTGTACGGCACATGGATCATCTTGGTGCCGGACTGCGTCTGGAAGGACTCGCCCGCGAGATGCAGAATGGTGCCGTTGCCGGAAGAAGCGTAGGCGATCTCGCCGGGCTTGGACTTCGCCAGCGCGATGAGCTCCTTCACGTTCTTCACCGGTAGCGACGGGTGCACCACCAGGATC
>Ga0105044_10000189_pt1 | contig 69760 bp, 68 predicted proteins | sample MAT01_FD_78092 | JGI IMG/M metagenome (GOLD analysis project Ga0105044, IMG submission 78092) | Freshwater microbial communities from Lake Fryxell liftoff mats and glacier meltwater in Antarctica - MAT-01 | ecosystem: Environmental > Aquatic > Freshwater > Ice > Liftoff microbial mat | place...
CGTGCCTTCGAAGACCAGCACCGCCTTGGCGTCGGACTCTTTCAGGTGGAACGCAATTTCGCGGGGCTTCAGCAGGACGTTCAGCGGCACCACCACGCCGCCCATCTTGAGAATGCCGTAGTAGGCGATGGGAAAATACGGCAGGTTCGGGCACGACAGCGCGATGTGATCGCCAGGCTGCAGTCCCAGCGCACGCAGCCCCCCGGCCACCTGACAGGCCATGGCATTGAGCTGCGCATACGTGAAGCGCACCGCCCCCATCACCACGGCCTCGCGTGCGGGCGTCAGTTTCGCCTGATGGTCCAACAGATACGCGAGATTCAGTGTTGTTGCTGACATGTCTCGAGCGGCCCCTTCCCCTTCGCTGCGGCACGGGCTACAGCCCATGCCTCCGTCAGTCGCTAGCTTCCAACTCTCCGGCTCAACCACTTTGCCAGTGCCTGAATTTCGTGCGGCGTCAGCTTACTCGCGAATTCCGGCATCTCGCCGTCGGGCTTTACGGACCGTGGGGCAGTAACTTGCCGGACCAGACGGGCCTCGTCGCTGCGGGCGCCCACGTCGGTCAGCGCCGGGCCCTCCTTGCCGCCCACCGGTCCCATGATGTGGCACCGCAGGCAGTTGCGATTGAACAATACCGCGACTCCGGATTCCTCAGGAGACACGACCGGCGCGGCGCCCGCCCGGCCGCGCGCGAGCGCCGCGAGGATGGCTTCGTTGTCGTGCTGGTTGGTGGCCGGCGCGGTGCGCAGGCCCGGGGCAATCATCTGCGGATCAAGCAAGTGCGACGCCACCCAGTCGCGCGGTTTCGAGACGCGCATCGGATCGATGGCACCCGCCATCGCGCGCTCACCGTGGCACGACGCACACGTGTCCCCCGACATCAAGGCCAGGCCTGCCTGCTCTCGCACATTCCAATCGGAACCGGCCGCCGGCGGCTTGTCCAACGCGCCCATCACCGTGAGTGTCGTCATGGCCGCGACACCGGCGGCAAGGCCCGCCAGCAGCCATCGTCGTTCTTTCAACCCGCGCGATCGTGCGCGGTCGAGCCACGGCAGCAAGGCCAGCAGTGTCATGACGGCGCCGGGGATCACGATGGCGCCCACCACTTCCAGGCGTCCGGGGAAGTACTTCAGCAACTGAAATAGGCCCAGGAAATACCACTCGGGACGGGGGATGTAGCCCGAGGCGGTGGGGTCGGCCGGTGGCTCCAGTGGCGGGGCGCCCTGCCACGCCAGCGCGGCCAGAAACACGCCGGCCACCACGGCCACGGTCAGGTCTCGGGCGGCCTGATAGGGGAAGAAGCTCTGCCGCGTGCCCTGACGCTCGGTCATCGGCCCCGAAATGCCGTGACGCCGCATGAGGTAGAGATGGAACGCGGTCAGGCCGAAGAGCACCGGCGGCAGGACCAGTACATGCACGCCGTACCACCGCGTGAGCGTCAGCGCACCGATGTCAGGACCGCCGCGAAGCAGGTTCGCAACAAACTCGCCGGCAAAGGGCGTGAGCTTCGAGATGTTGATGGTGACCACCGTCGCCCAGTACGCGCGCTGATCCCACGGCAGCAGATACCCCGTGAGGCCGAAAGCCAGAATCACGTGGAGCAGCACCAGGCCAACGATCCAGTTGAGCTCGCGCGGCGCGCGATAGCTGCCAAACAGCACCACGCGGACCAGATGGATGACGGCCGTCACCACCACCAGGCTGGCGCCCCAGTGATGCAGGCCGCGCAGCAAGTGCCCGCCACGGACCTCGGTGGTGATGTACCGCACGCTGTCCCACGCGTGGTCGGGCGTGGGCGCGTAGAACAGCGCGAGCAGCGTGCCGGTCACCACCTGCAGGGTCAGTCCAAACAGCAGGAGGCTGCCAAATGTGAATGCCCATCCCGTTCCCGGCGGAAGGGGTTCGTCGAGCAGGTGATGGCGGATGGTGCGAAAGCCCGTGCGATGGTCGAGCCAGTCGAACAGCCCCCGCATCAGACCTCCACCTCGAGTTCGGCCGTCTCCGGGTTCACGCGCACCGGGAGCTGGTGCAGGCCCTCCGGGGGCGGCCCGGCCACGACCTTGCCGGCACGGTCGAACGTCCCGCCGTGGCACGGGCACTTATAGTGCCCTTCGGCGGCATTCCAGGCCACGCTGCAACCCAGATGGGTGCAGGTGGCAGACAGGGCGCGATAGTTGTCTCCGTCCTTGTCCAGGAACACGACCATGCTCCTTCTTGTCTCGTGCCAGCCGTCGGCATGCCGTTCTGTCAGGGTGGCCACCAGGGGGCCCGAGGGCGGCAAATCAAACATTGATGCGGCCGCCCGCCACTTGCGCGTGGTTTCGCGCCGACGCGGGACGGCCACGGCTGCGGTCAGGCCGGCCATTCCGGCGCCGATGAGGGCCGCGCCTGCCGCAACCAGTCGAGTGAGGAAGGATCGCCGTGGTTCCATTGAGGTAGGTATTCTAGCCGGGACTTCGCCACGCGGGACCTCCGGGGTAGTAAACTGGGAGGATGCTTTCGACGCCCGTGACCTCACAGAAGATCGCCAACCCGCTTCGGCGCAACATCGCCATCATCGCCCACGTTGACCATGGCAAGACGACGCTGGTCGATGCCCTGCTGCGCCAGAGCGGCATCTTCCGCAGCAACGAGCGGGTGGCCGAGCGCGTGATGGACTCGAACGACCTCGAGCGTGAACGCGGCATCACCATCATGGCCAAGAACACGGCCGTGCAGTATCACGACCACCTGATCAACATCGTGGATACGCCAGGCCATGCCGACTTCGGCGGCGAGGTGGAGCGCACTCTGTCGATGGTGGACGGCGTCATGTTGCTCGTGGACGCGTCGGAAGGTCCGCTGCCCCAGACGCGATTCGTGCTGCGCAAGGCGCTTGAACGCCGGCAGCCGCCCATCGTGGTCATCAACAAGATCGACCGGCCCGACGCGCGGGTCAAGGAAGTACTCAACGAGGTCTACGACCTGTTCATCGACCTCGACGCCACCGAAGACCAGCTCGACTTTCCGGTGCTCTACACCAACGCCCGGGCGGGCACGGCCACGCTCGACATCGCCATCGACGGCGAAGATCTGCGCCCCCTCTTCGACGCCATCGTCGCCCACACGCCCGCGCCACGCGGCGACGTGGACGCCCCCTTGCAGGCGCTGGTGGCCAACCTCGACTCGAGCGACTATCTGGGCCGCATTGCGATCGGCCGCATCTTCAACGGCCGTGTGAAGGTGGGCGACCCCATCTCGGTGTGCAAGCTCGACGGCACGATTCAGCGCACCACCGTCACCAAGCTGTTCACCTTCTCGGGCCTCAAACATGTGGACGCGACGGAAGCCGCCGCGGGCGACATCATCGGCCTGGCCGGCATCGCCGACATCATGATTGCCGAGACCATTGCCGACGCCGAGAACCCGGTGGCGATCAAGACCATTGCCATCGACGAACCCACGGTGTCGATGATCTTCGGCATCAATACGTCGCCGCTGGCGGGACGCGACGGTCAATACGTCACGTCACGGCAGTTGAAGGACCGGCTCGACCGCGAGCTGATCGGCAACGTGTCCATCCGCGTGGAGCCGACCGACTCACCCGAGCAGATGAAGGTCTTCGGCCGTGGCGAGCTGCAGTTGTCAATCCTGATTGAAATGATGCGGCGCGAAGGGTTCGAGATGCAGGTCTCGCGTCCGGAAATCGTCACCAAGGCCGTGGACGGCGTCCGCATGGAGCCGGTCGAGGACCTGGTCATCGACGTCGCCGAGGAGTTCCAGGGCGTGGTCATTGCCCAGTGCGGGATCCGTCGCGGCACGATGACCAAGATGGTCAATCACGGCAGCGGCCGTGTGCGTCTTGAGTTCAGCATTCCGGCCCGGGGCCTCATCGGCTTTCGCTCGCAGTTTCTCACCGAGACGCGCGGCACCGGCATGATGAACCACATTTTCTCGGGCTGGGCGCCCTGGTCGGGGCCCATCGCCTCGCGCCCCACCGGCGCCCTCCTCTCCGATCGCGCGGGCGTGGTCACGGCCTACGCCATCGCCAACATGCAGGACCGCGGCGAGATGTTCGTGTCACCAGGCACGGTCGTCTACGAAGGCATGATCGTCGGCGAGAACTCACGCAACAACGACCTCGACGTCAACATCGTCCGCGAAAAGAAGATGTCGAACATGCGGGCGTCGGGTGCTGACGAAGCCATCCGCCTCATTCCGCCCAAGGTACACAGCCTCGAGCAGGCGATTGAGTTCATCAATGACGATGAGCTGGTGGAAGTGACGCCGCACAACCTGCGGATGCGCAAGCGCGTGCTGGCCGCGAACATGCGGCCGCGCCGCGAGTCGTAAAGCGTCAGTCACGCATGCGCGCGGCCAACTGGTCGCAGAACGTCAGCAGGTCGTCACGTTCGGCTATCGCTGCCAGCATGATCCGCGCCGCGACCGGTGGACCCGAACACGAGGCCGAACGCAATTCGTGGATCGGCGTCGAGCACCCGGCCGAGGTCCGCAACTCGCAAGGGAGTCATTCGGCCATTCTACGGCACGCACTCGTTCGGGGCCCAGCCGAAGTCTGCGTCTGGCGCCAGCCCCGTCGGCGTATGCTTCATGGAGGTTCCGCGTACGCCTGAGGTTCCCGATGAGACTGCTGCTGACGATCTGCTGCCTGGCCCTTTCCGGTCTGCCGGCATTTGGACAGGACGCCACACCCAAGACGCTCGATCGCAACGCCCAACGGATCGTCAACGACGCAACCAGGGATCTGAAGGACAAGGACGGCGCCAAGCGGGTGGCGGCGCTTGACAACCTCGCGTCCTGGGGCGGCGTCGTCACCGCGCCGCTCGTGATTGGCGCGCTCAAGGACGCCGACCCGCGCGTGCGCGCGGCGGCGGCCGACGCGCTCTGGAACGCCGACATGAAGACGGAAGTGGCCCGACCCGCGCTGGTCGCAGCGCTGTCCGATCCGTCGCCGGATGTGGCGGGACTTGCCGCCGGCGCGCTGGGCCTCTACAAGGTGCCGCTGCGCACGCGACAGGACGCCTTTCAGAGAGCGCTCCGCGGGGCCACGCAACTGCGCGTGCGCTTCATGGCCGCTCGCGCTCTGGTGGGCGTGGCGTCGGGCGCCGATCTCGTTGCGCCGATGACGGCCTACCTGGCAGCGCAGGAAACCGCACGGATGAGCACGGGCCGCGATTCGGCGCGCGAAGCCCTCGAAGCCCTCGCAGCAGCGGGCGACACTGCGGCGACTGCCGGGATCGCCCAGGCCGTGTCATCGGTGAAATGGGGCGGAGACGTGTTGCTGAACGTCCTCGTCGGGGCGAAGACGAAGCCGACCGGATGGACCGACCTGCTCGTGCGCGAGTCGGCCAGCCGATCGGCCGATGTCCGCCGGGTGGCCATGCACGGCCTGCGCGCGCAGGTCGGTGAGGCCGATCTGGCGAAGTGGACACCCATCGCAGGTCGACTGGCTGCCTCAGACCCCGATCCTGGCGTGCGCATGGCGGCCTTCTCTGCGTTGGAGTTGGGCGCTGCGGGCGGTGGGCACGCCCAGGCCCCCGTGGCACTGACCGCCGCGCGCATGGACAAAGACGCCGACGTTCGGCAGGCCGCCTTTCAAGCCCTGGCGACCATCGTCAACCGCTCGGGTACCGCGCCGCAGTTGGTGAAGGCATCGATGGCCCGGACGGCGTTGCCGGAGATCTCGCGCGCGATTGTTTCCGATCCCGATGCAGACGTGCGTGCCTCTGCGCTCGGCGCGCTCGACGCGCTCGCGCTGCCGTCGGCTGAGGCCGCGACGCTCCTGGCCGGTATCGCCAAGTCGTCCGCAGACGACGCGATCCGCACGCGCGCGCTTGCCTTGCTGCGCAATCGTGGTCCCGAGGCCAGGAATGTGCAGGCGGATGTGCAGGCGCTCACGAGCGACAGCAGCGAGACCGTCCGCGAGATGGCCAGAACCGCGCTCGAACGCATGGGGCCATCCGGCCCGGCGCCGCGGACTGGCACGGCCACACCCGTCAGTCCCGACGCCGAGGCGCGAGCCCTGGCGCTGCTGCGCGCGCGAAAGATCGAGTTCGATGAGGATCAGTTCTACAAGGCGATCAGCGATACCGACGTCGCCCTGGTCCAGGCCTTCCTCGACGCCGGGATGTCCGCGTCGCGTCGCTTCACGATCTCGCGCAAGGAGGCGCCCATTGCGGTCGCGCTCTCGTCGAGCGGTTGCAGCCCCACGACCAGACCGACGGCGCCGGCCACGTTGGCCGTGGTTCGCCTGCTCATCGCCCGCGGCGCCACCGCCTCGTTTGGTGATGAGAACACACACACGCCATTGATGGAAGGCGCGATGAACGGTTGCGACGCGGTCGTGATGGCCGCGCTGATCAAGGCCGGCGCGGACGTGAACGCCAAAGGTCAGTCAGGCCTGACGGCCTTCGAGCTGGGTCTCTGGTCCGGCCACGACGGCCTGGACGCCATCATCGCCGCCGGCTACCGGCTGACGGCCGAAAACGCCAAGGTGTACCAGGACGCCTACAAGGCCAACCCGGCCTCACTGGCCATGATCCGAAAAGCCACTCGAAGGTAGATCGACCTGTCTGCACGAGACCGTGAGCCCGAGGTGATACTTCAGTGAGATCAGCGTTGCGTTCACGATCCCCGGCCGGTCAGTCCGAGCCGTCGCCGCGCGTCACGTCCACATACCGGTACTCGTGGTCGCGGCTGACGTGGACCTGCCAGGGTCGGCAGCACACTTCGCAATCCTGCACCAGCGTGCCCATGACGTCTGGCTCCAGATAAATCTCAACCTGCTCGCCGCAATACGGACACGTCACCGTGAACTCGGTCACGTCGTTGTCACCAGTCAGAGCCATCAGGCACGCCCCTCCGCCAGCGCCAGGCAGGCCCAGCCGGCCAGAAAGCACAGACCGCCCAACGGCGTCACGATGCCAACGGCGGTCGTGCCAGTGATCGACAGGACGTACAGGCTTCCCGAGAAGAGCACGATGCCGACGGTGAAGCACCAGCCGGCGGCTGTGGTGAGCCGCGCCGGCCGCCGGCCGATGCGTACACCGACGAGCACCAACGCGAGCGCGTGCAGCAATTGATAGTGCGCGCCTGTCTCGAACGCCGCGAGGTGGTCGGCGGGCAGCCGCGCCCGCAACGCATGTGCCCCAAACGCACCGAGGGCCACACCGACGAAGGCGGCTACAGCACCCAACCGGATGAACAGACGATCCATGGAGCGATTTTACCCTTCATGAGATCCCCGAAACGTCGCAGCGTCACCGGCAAGTTGTGAGCCGCAGCGTGCTGCCTGGCGGCCGCTGACAAGGACGCATACAGCGATGGGTCGTCCAGCGCACGGATGCCGTCAATCCACCGCGCCAGGTCGTCGGCCGGGTCAATCAGGATGCCGCCGTCGCCAACCGACTCGGGGAGGCCGCCCCGGGCGCTGGCGATCGTGGGAATGCCGCAGGCCCCCGCTTCAATCGGAAGGCGGCCGAACGGTTCTTCCCAGAGGCTCGGCATCAACAGGATGCGCGTCCGGTCGAAGACCCCGGCCATGTCCGTCGACCAGTCCAGACACGTCACGTTTGTGAGCCGGGCCGCGTGCGACATCAGTTGTGGGGACGGACGCGCACCGGGCCTCGGTATCAATGAAGGGCGTGACCACGTGATTTGAGATGCCGGCACGGGTCAGCAACGCACCCTGGAGAAAACGGGAGTTGCTCACCACAAGGTCCGCACGTTCGATCAGTGCCCGGCTTCGCCGGAGGCGTGCGGCCCGGAATGGCCGGCGGGCGTCCGGCGCCAGCCCAGCGCATGGTCATGACACCGGATGCGGTTGTCGATCAGATAGTCGCGCTCGGCCTGCCCCACGCAGACCGCCTCAACCTCGTGGGTACCCGCGAGCCGCCCGAGCAACGTCCGCGCCGAGAGTTCCCCGCCGCCCGCGCCACACCACGCGCGCCGAGTTCATGGCGAAGGGCGGGCTCCTTCAGCAGCCGTGTGATCGTGTGCGTGATCGAGGTCCGATCCTCCGGGTCGAACAACAGTCCGACGTCCCCCACCAATGCCGGCAATGAGCCCCGGTTGCTCACGGCAACCGGCCGGCCGCTGGCCATCGCTTCTACAACCGGCAGCCCGAACCCCTCGTCGAACGACGGCAGCACCAGGAGGCTCGCCGCATTGTAGAACGCCGCCAGCTCGTCGTCGCTGACGAACCCCGTGAAGGTCACTCGTCCGGTCAGGCCGAGGTCGGTGCGCAACTCCGCGATCTCGTTGTAGCAGCCAAGCGCGCTGTCTGTCTCGTGGTCCCCAACCATCACAAGATGCCAGGCGGCGGGGTCTCCGGGACTCACCTCGGCCATGGCCCTCACGAGCCCGCTTGCAGCCTCAACGCGCCAGCCGCCCACTGTTCGCCGTGAGCCAGGTGGCGTAGTCGGCTTCACCGATCGCGCCCGCAGCCAGACCCAGCGTCTGGACGACGGCATCGGCTTGCCCGGCCTCGAGCCGCCAGCCATTCAGTTGGAGAAACAGCGCGGCTACGGCGAAGCCGATGCGCTTGTTGGCGTAACTTCCCGCGAGCGCAAAGACGGTGGGCGTCTCATACGCGCACAGGTTCTTCGGCCGCGCGAGCGCGGAGTCGAAGAGTCCGACATCCCGAAGACCCGCAGCTCCACCGTACAGCGCGAGCAACTGCTCGTGTGCCGCCAGCACCGTCTCGCGAAGCACCCAGACGGGCGCCTTCATTTTGCAAGTTCGCGGAGTGTGTCGCGATAACGGCGGAGCACGTCTTTCGCGACCTCAAGTTGCTCAAGCACCACGGGATTGGCCGGCGTCAGGCGGAGACTGCCGTCGCCCGAGTCGGTGACGCACAGCGTGTCGCCTTCACCCACATTCAGGTGCGCCAGTGCTTCTTTGGGCAGCACCACGCCAACCGAATTGCCGACCTTCCGGAGTTTCAGTTCCAGAACCATGGACCCCAATGTAGTCACGAAAGTTATAACGCGCAAGCGGGTGGCGCGCAGCCACGCCGCTCGGCATCGCGGTCGCGCAACGCGTCAGCGCCGGCCGAGTTGGCTGGCCCAGTTCAGGACCACGTGAATTTCGGTGAGGCCGGCCTCGGGCGTGCCCTGCTGCACGCGCAGGAAGCGGCGGTTGTCGAGCGACAGATCGTACGGCGTGTTGCTGTTCGCCGAGGTCTTGAAGCGGCCTGCAAAGAGGATGAGCGGCAGCTTCGGAAAGAACCCGCCGGTCGTCGAGTATTCCGCCACCATGACTTTGTCGTCGAGCGAATCGAAGTACAGCTCCCGGCCGACTTTGGACCAGCGCGGCCAGGCGCCCCCGGAGGTCGACACCTGTGTGTGCGGTCCTGGCCCAGGGAAGGGCTTCACCCACACCTCGAGTCGCCCTGAAACGGTCGACTGGAACGCGAGCCACTGACCGTCCGGTGAGACGACCCCGTTCAGCGATTGATTCCCTGCGGCCAGGATCACCTGCGGATTCTTGTCCTTGGCACCGGGACCGAGCGGCAACTTCCACGTCGACGTGCCCTCGCGGCTGCTCTCATTAAAGACCAGCCACTCGCCATCGGGAGACACCGATGCTGCCGACTGGACCACATCAGCCTTGTCGGTCAGCCGCACCTCCTCGCCGGTGCTGTCGGCGGCTTTCGAGTAGAGGTTTCGGAAACCCAGGCGGGTGCCTCGGTAGATGATGCGCTTGCCGTCGACTGTCCAGATAGGCGCCTGGCTGCTGCCGCTCGTCACAAAGGGCGACAGGGTTTGTCGCGCGAGGTCGAGGATCCAGAGGGTCATCGTGCCTTCGAACACCTGCACGACCGCTTGGGTTCCGTCTGGCGAGATGACGACGCTTTCATATTCACGCTCAGGCAACCTCAACGCCTCGATCCTGCCGGCGTGGTCCACCCAGACGATGCGGTTCGCTGTGCGGGTTGGGCCGCCGGCCAGGTACACCAGCGTCCCGTTGTCAGACACGCTGTACGCCGCCGCGGTTTCGTTTTCCAATCGCGGCAGTTCCGGCATGGCGATCGGCGCCGCGCCGGCGAGTGTCCCTTGTGACGGTGTCCACGGCACCGCGAAGAGGGTGTCGCGATTGCCATACAGCAGGTGCCCGGTCTGCGCGAACCGCGGCGTGGCTCCCTGAATCAGCGTGTCGCGCTCGCCCGTGTCCAGTGACTGCGACACCACGAGTCGTTCATCCTGGCCCGGTCCTGTCAGCGCCGAGAACAGCAGGGTCCGCTGTCCCGGAATGACGTGCGGCCAGCGATAGCTCGTTTCGCCACGAGTCCGGTCGGGAGTGGCGAATGCGGTCGCGGTTCCGCCAGCCGCGGACACTCGCCAGATGCCACCGGAGTTCCATGGCGCGAAGTAGATGGTGTCGTCGGTGTCCCAGGTGCCTCCGCGAGACTCCGCAGCGTCGGTGACGATCTGCAACGCCGCGCCACCGATCGCGATCTTCTTCAATTTTCCCTGTGCGAAGAAGCCAATCCACCGGCCATCCGGAGAAAAGAACGGATTCCTGGCGCCATCGGTGCCATCGAGCACCTTCAACGCAGTCTCGGACAGCGACCGCAGGTACAGTCGCGACACGCCATTCCTGAGGGCGGCGTACACCACCGTTGAGCCGTCGGGCGACACCGCCATGGGCAGCATGTTCGGGGAGTTGAGTTGGTCACCTTCTGGCAGCGTGATGCTCAGGCGGGTCATTGCGCCAGTGGACGCCGCGGTGGATCGAGGCGCCCCGAACTGCATGACACCTGCCGTAGCCAACACCGCCACCGCGACCAGGCCGGCCGCCACCGGCCATCCGATCGTCCGCGTCCGCGCGACGGGCTGTGCGACCGTCGGCGCGCCCGACATTGTCGATCCCCCGGACGGCCGATCACTGAGCAGGAAGCGCACCACCGACATGTCAGACAACCGGTCGGCGCGATTTTTGACGAGACATCGCTCCACCAGTTCGCGCAGGTTCGGCGGAGCGCTCGACGGAAACATCGTCCAGTCCGGTTCGCCGCGCACGATAGCCGCAAGCACCTCGGTGAGGTCCTCACCGTCGAACGCGCGCCTCCCGGTCAGCATTTCGAACAGGACACAGCCGAAGGACCACACGTCGCTGCGTTTGTCTGCGGCGCGGCCTTTCGCCTGTTCCGGACTCATGTAGCCCGCTGTCCCGAGAATGATCCCCGCCTGCGTCGCCGCCATCGTCATCGTCGGCGAATTGGCGCTGCCGGAGGCGGCCTCCGATTCGAGGGCCTTGCCCAGGCCGAAGTCCAGGACCTTGATCGTGCCATCGGCGGTGACCATGACGTTGCCCGGCTTGAGGTCGCGATGAATGATGCCGCGCTCGTGGGCTGCCGCCAGCGCGTCGGCCATCTGACGCGCAAGGGTTGTGGCCTCCGTCACGGCCAGCGGGCCGCCTTTCAGTACTTCGGCGAGCGTGCGCCCGTCGACGAACTCGAGCACCAGATACTTCGATCCCTCCACCTCCTCAAGGCCGTGAATGGCCGCGATGTTCGGGTGGTTGAGCGACGCCAGCAACTGCGCCTCGCGCTCGAATCTGACCACGCGCTCCGGATGCTGGGCAAACAGGGCATGCATGGCCTTGATCGCGACCGTCCGGTGCAGGCGCGTGTCTGTGGCACGGAACACTTCGCCCATCCCGCCTTCGCCAAGCGGCGCGACGATCTCGTAGGAACCAAGCCGGGTGCCGGCAGAAAGGGACATCAGGTGCGGAAGATTCTATCTCCTCGGGCCCAGGGCCTCATCAGCGCCAGCTCATTTCCTGGTGAACGTGGCTCGCATGAACACCCAGGCCTCCGGATCGAGCTCGACGCTCAAGGGCTCGACGTCGCTCGGCAACGAGATGGTCTGCCGCTGTTGCGTGACCTGCACCGTCTGTGACGTGCGGCTGATCTGGGGCGGCATCGGCGCACCGCCCGCCCGGCCCGCAGCGGCCGGCGCCGTCGTCATCACTCGCACCTCGATCGGCATCCGGTAGAGTCCCGTCGTCTGTGTCTGCTCCAGGGTGATCTGCACCTGCTTCGCTGCGGCATCGTAGGTCCACGTGCCAGTCACCTGGAGCGCGCCGCCGCGATTCAGGAGTTGGGTGAAGAGCCATGTCAGATCGCGGCCATCAGCCGGACACCGATCGCCAGCCTCCCGGCACGCGTCCTCCATCGTCCGCCGGAAGTCCGCGGTCGTCGCTGTTGCGTCGCGGTACTTCGCGTAATACGCGCGAATGCCCTCCCAGAAGGTCTGCGTGCCGACGACGCCGCGGATGTTCTGGAGAACTTGAGCGCCGCCCTGGTAGACCTGTGCGCCGTTGGCGATCACGCGGCTGATGTCCGCGAGGCTGTCATGCACGATCGTCGATCCCGGGTTGGCGATGGCGTAGTTCAACGCGGTGGTCTTGCTGCGGCGCACGCCCTCGACGAACGCGTCGCGGCCATCGGCGAACTCCGAGTACAGGAGCGCAAAGTACGTGGCAAATCCTTCGCTCAGCCACACATCGTCCCAGTCCGACTCGGTCACGGAATCGCCCCAGTATTGATGCGCCATCTCGTGCGCGATGAGCTGCCGGCCGGCCCCGGTGGCGCCGTAGCCGTAGAAGATGCTGGAGGCAAGCTCCATGCCTCCGCCGACGCCGTTGGCCTGCACCTGGGCGAGTTTCTCGTACGGGTATGGCCCGATGCGGTCGGTGAAGAACTCGAGCACGGGTTCGGTGTGCGCGGCGAACGCGCCAAGGCCGGCGTCACGCTCCTGCGGGAAGACCCACGACGAGAGCGGGATACCGCGATAGCTGCCGAAGTGCGTGACCGAAAACGGCGCCACCGCCAGCGACATGAGCCACGTGCTGATGGGGACACCCTCTGTCCAGACCGTTCGCCTGAGATCACCGGGAAGATCCGTCTCTTCATTGAGGACGCCGTTTGAGACGACCTGGTACTTCCGCGGTGCGGTGACCGACGTCGTGTGCGTCGCCTTCATGGACGGATGGTCGACGACCGCGCGGAAATTGCGCGCCTTGTTCGGCCAGGGATTGCTGACCCAGCCACGGTCGCCGTGCCGGTTATTGGCGATGAGGATGCCGGTGGCGGGCACGCCGTGGAAATCGACGACGAACGAGAACGTGTCTCCCGTCGAGAAGTTGCGCGGCATCGTCACGCGCAGCCGATCGTTTTCATGCTGCCAGGTGAGCGCCTGTCCTGCAGCCACGACCGACGTTACCGTCATGCCCTTGCCGCCGACTGGTGCCGACGCCGCGCCGCCGCGGCCGCCGCCTGCAGGCTCCGCGCAGGGATCGGCGAACCCGTTGGCCATCTGCGCCGGCCGTGGTTGTGCGGTGAATGTGCACAGATCGAGATCGACGGCGTGCACGCCCGCCTGGACGAACGTCATGTCCACGCCCTGCGTCACGACGAGTTCGTTGTTCTGGTCGCTGAGCGTGTAGTCGAAGGAGTAGTTCGTGATCTTGATGCCGGGCTGGCGCGGATAGGTGTCGGCGCGGGTCGGAACGGGCGTGGTGACGAACACACCCACAAGCACAAAGGCTGCAGCCGTCAGGGTCACGTGTCGGTTTCTCATGAGTGCTCCTATGAGCACCTATATTAAGACCGCCGCCGTCTCAGGTGCGGGATGAGCCATCCACGGCCGTCTGCGCAACGGGTGAGGCGTGGGGCGGCTCCCTTCGGTGTAGACTCTCGGCCGGAGGATTGACCCATGACTCGAGTGCGCTGTTTCGTCTTGACGCTGTGTTTTGGCCTGATGGCGGTGGCGGGGTTCGTCGAACTTTCGGCCGGCCAGGGTCCGGATCGCACCATCTACGTGTCGGTCATGGATGCGAACGGCGCCCCCGTCAGCGACATGAAACACGAGGAGTTCAGCGTCAAAGAAGAGGGCACGGCGCGCCCGATCACCAAGGTCGAGCGCGCGTCCGAGCCGATTCACTACGTCATCATGGTCGACACCACACCGGCCATGAGCGGCGCGGTCAACGACATCCGGGACGCCGTGAAGGCCTTCAGCACGCTCTTGCTCAGCGCCGATCCAAAGACGCAGTTTTCGTTGGTGGAATTCGGCGGCGCCGCCATGACCGTCACGGACTTCACCTCGGAGCAGGCCACGATCGATGCCGGACTGGGCAAGCTGATGCCCAAGCCGAGCGAATCCGTGCTGAACGAGGCACTGGTGGACGTCGCCAAGCGCCTTGCCGCGCTGCCGCCTGCAACCCGAAAGGTCATCATCAGCATCAACATGGAACCGACCAAAGACGCCACGAACGTCATGGCGCGCCTGGTGGCGGAAGAAGTGCGCAAGTCGGGCGCGATCGTCTGGTCGGTGGCGCTGCAGGACGGGACGCGGCGCGATTCCAATCGGGAGAATCTGCTCAAGGGTCTGGCGGCCAACACCGGAGGCCGATGGCTCGTCCTGCAGGGGCTCGCGCGGACGAACCTCGGAAACGTGCTGCGAAGCATCGCGGCCAACTCGTTTTCGCAGTACGCGGTGACCTACACTCCTGGCGACCCGGCAAAGGCGTCGAAAATCACTGAAGTGACGGCGACTCGCCAGGGTGTGCTGGTGCTGTCGATGAAGTGGAGCCGATAGGCGCCACGCGCTCCATGATGCGGATCCTTCGTGGCCTCGGCTGGTGCCTGGTAGACCTCGATCTGGTCGCGGCCGCTGCGCTCTTTCTTTCCCCCGATGTCGGCGATGCGGCGACACGCGGGCTGGGGCAGGGCTTTGGTGCGCTCCTCGGCGCCATCGCCCTTGCCGCGGCGGCACTCCTGCTTTGGGGCGCGCGCGGCGAGGGTCGGCTCCTCGCCGTCGTCCTCGGCACCGCCGTGGCAGCGGCACCTGTGGCGATGACCGTGGCGCTGACCGTGCCGCGGCACGGGCTCGGGCTCATTTTTCCGGCATGGCATCAATCCGCGCGCGCGACCGAGCCGAGCCCGCAATACGCCTACCCTGACGCCGCAGGCCGCGAGGCGGCGCTGGCGCTGGTCCTCAACGACTATGAGCGGCTCGCTGCACTCCTGCGCTCCACCCCCGCTCCCGACCTGTTGGCGCGTGACGAACGTGGCGAGTCATTGCTCGGACTCGCCACGCGCACAGCCATCATGGATGGAGGAACGCTGCGCGATCTTGAGGGACTGCGCGCCCTGCTGGCCGCCGGGGCGGGCCCACGTGGCGAGGACCTGGGGCGCGGCGAGACGCTCATCGAGGCCGTTGCCGGCGCCCGGGGCAAGCGCGCCGGGATTGTGCTTGAGATGCTGATTGACGCCGGTCTCAGCCCCGACGCGCCGATGACAGACGGGCGTCCTGCGCTGTTCCACCCGCGCCTGGCACCGGAGGCCGCGCGCGTGCTGCTGGCGCGCGGTGTGAAGCGCGATGTACCGGACGCGCGCGGGGGCGCGGACGACTGGTCACCGGTCACCTACCAGGCCGATTTGCGTCAGTGGGCCACTGCGCTCGTCCTGCTGGAGGGAGGCGTGCCGCGCGACCATGGCACCCCACCGGGCTCCATGCTGGCGCGCGTGATCCGGAACGGCGAGGCGCAGATCACGGACGACGAGCGCGCCGACACGGCCTTTCACGCATTCATGGCGCCAGTCAGGCGCTGACCCGCTCTGCGCTCGCGTGGAGGTCTCGGCCTTGAGACCCAGCCCGAGTGCCACCGCTACGGTCTTTTCGATCGCCCGGTCGGCTCCACATTCTCCGCGGCCCTGCCGCGAGCCACCAGATCGAGCTTCGCTCGCAGCTCCGGATGCCTGGCCACGAACGGATCGAACTGGGCTGTGTTGAGCGTGAAGAGCTGGGTGTAGTCGATCGCGGTCACGTCGGCCGACCGTGGCTCGCCGGTGAGCATCGCCATCTCACCGAAGAAGTCGCCCGGCCCCAGCCGGATCTTCCGGCCGCGCACGCCGACTTCGACCATCCCGGACGATATGAAGAAGACGTCGTCTGCCGGATCGCCCTTGCGAATGATGCGGTCGCCCGGGCGTGCCGCACGCGGAGTGAACAGCGAGAGCAACTCGGCGCGCTTGCGGTAGTCGAGATCCGCGAAGACCGACCAGCGGCTGATGAGCTCGTCGCCGTGCACGGCCGGCGGCCCGCCCTTGCGATTGGCGTCGAGCAACGACTGGAGCCGGGCCAGGCGAAGGTCCTGTGACCCTTCGAAGCGCACCAGAATTGATCGCCACCGGCGCATCCATGTCAGCATCGGCTTCGCCACCGCAAAGGCCAGCGGATTGAGCGACAGCGAGAGCAGGGCTCCGGCGAGGATCAAGTCTCGTCCTTCGGCGGGCATCATGCCCAGCGAGATGCCGAGCGTGGCGAGGATGAATGAGAACTCCCCGATCTGCGCGAGACTCGCCGAGATCGTCAGCGCCGTGCTGATGGGATACCCGAGAAGCTGCACGATGAGAAACGCGGCAATCGATTTCCCCACCAGAATGACCGCCAGCACCGCCAGCACCGCCAGCGGCTCGCGGATCAGCACGGACGGGTCGAACAACATGCCGACTGACACGAAGAACACCACCGAGAACGCATGCTGCAGCGGCAGCGAGTCCTCCGCCGCGCGGTGACTGAACTCGGAGTTGCTGAGCACCACGCCCGCGCAGAACGCGCCGAGCGCGAACGACACGCCAAAAAACGTCGCGGCCCCGTACGCGATGCCCAGCGAAATGGCCAGCACCGCAAGCGTGAACAGCTCGTGCGACCCCGTCCGCGCGGCCTGCTGCAACATCCAGGGTACGGCGCGGGGACCAGCCCAGGCGACGATCGCGAGGAACAGCGCGACTTTGCCAACCGTGATCGCGACGAGCAGCCACAGGTTGCCGGTCGCGGCCGCGTGGCCACCGACCGCGGGCTGCGCCCCGGTCAGCTCGGCAAGCGCCGGTAACAACACGAGCGTGAGCACCATCGCCAGGTCTTCGACCACCAGCCACGCGATGGCAATTCGGCCGTTGGCGCCTTCGATCAAGCGCCGCTCTTCCAGCGCGCGCAGCACAACGACGGTACTAGCCACCGACAGCGCAAGCCCGAGGACGAGCCCGGCCCCCAGCGTCCAGCCCCACAGCGTCGTCAGACCGACGACCATCGCGGTGGCGACCAGGATTTGCCCGACCGCGCCGGGCACGGCAACCCCTTTGACGGCCATCAGGTCGGCCGTTGAGAAGTGCAGACCGACGCCGAACATCAGCAGGATGACGCCGACCTCCGCCAGTTGTCCGGCGATGACCGGATCGCCGGAGAACCCTGGCGTATAGGGACCAATCGCGATGCCGGCCAGGAGGTAGCCGACCATCGGCGGCAACTTGAGCTTGGACGCGCCAAAGCCAAAGATAAACGCGGCGACGAAGGCGAGCGCGAGCGTGAGGAGGAGTGTGGTCTGGTGTTCCATGCGACGCAGGGCAGAGTACCGCAGGTACGTCTGCTTCTTGCGTCGATCAGGCGATCCAGGCGATCCAGGCGATCAACGCCGCCCTGGAACCTTCGCGTGAAGGTCGGACGCCGATGACGTCGGGGGGCGGTGAGAATCTATCGCCGACCGCGGTAGAACAGCCCTCCTCCACCGAAGATCAGGATCAGCACGATTATGACGACGATAGTGTTTGTGTCCATGGACACCAGCATGTCGAACTGCGAGCCGTGCGGCTGTCACTTTCTGCACATCTGACGGCACGATGCCGGACGGTCTCGGAAGGTCGTTTTGCGGTGAGTCGCGGCCAGGGCCGACGCCGATGTCACGCAGGCGGATCTTCGGGCGGTCGGATTTCACCATGAAGGTCCATGAAGATCCATGAAGGGGTGAGGGGGTGGGCGCCGCCTCCGGCGGCGGCGTGAGAAGCGGATACCCTCTAACGAGCGTGCCCATCGAGAAAAAGACGTCTTTCCATTTTGGGCTCCCTCCCCCCCTCCCGCATCACCTGACGCCCCTCGCATCACGTGACAGCCCCAGTGGAAACCTTCATGGATCTTCATGGAACTTCATGGTGCAACTAAGTTAGTCCCTCGGATCCATCGGCCAGGTCTCCGCGTACATCGCGCAGCACCGAATGCATCCGCGCTTCGTCCACCAGTGAGACGTGGTCAGGCGGAGTTCGTCAAGGTGGTCCAGCAGGAACTCGCGCGCGCGGTTCAAGTCCTTCATCCTCTCGGTGGCCTGATGCTTCTGCCCAGGGATCCGGACGCGATCCGGGTGATGGCGCTTGGCGAGCTCTCGATGTGCCCTGAGTACGTCAGACGTTGTGGACGGCAGGTGCAACCCGAGTTGATGCAGGGCGCCACGGCCGCCCTCGCGCCAGTACGCGCGGGGTCGCCGGCCGCGCTCATTTCCTGCTGAACGTCGCCCGCATGAACACAAATGCGTCCGGATCGAGTTCCACGGTGAGAGGCTCGATGCCGCTCGGGCGGACTCTGGGGTCGTGCAGTCTCCGCTACACGCAAACGAACACCGCTCTAGCGCGCGTCGCCCACACCGCGCCCCGCCGGCCTACTTCATCCGCTCGTAGGTGGCGAAGGTCACCGTGTCGGGTTTGCCGTCGGCGCCGTAGTTCATGTAGATGATGCCGATGGTGTGGCCGTCGGGCGACAAGACGTTGGTCAGCTGTTGCCTGATGCGACCATCGCGCCGGTAGGTGATCTCGGCGGTGCGCTCGCCCACCATACGCACGGCGGCGGTTTCTGTGCTCCGCGAGCCGGTCATCGGCGTTTCCTTGTTGTCGAACATCGTCGTGTAGCCCCACTGCGGCGTCAGCGTACCGTCGGGCTGCAGCTGATTGATCGTGACCTTCATGCCCGTGCTTTCGTGGGGCTCGTAGGTCATGACATTTGTGGACGGCCGCGTCGGGTCCGTGGCCTTGATCAGCCATTTGCCGAACCGCGGATTTGCAGAGGGCGCCGGCTGCAGATGCCCGGCGAGTGCGGCGGACAACATCGAGAACATCACAACGGCGAGCCAGGGTCTGTGCATAAAAGTCCTCCAGCGGGATTGGGGCTGACTATAGATCAAGATCTGACCGCCGCGCACGGTGTTGTTCAGGTTAGGACCGGGTTAAAGGTGTGCATCGACATGCCTATTGGTGGCAACAGCACGCGATGTTCTGGACGAAGGGACTCAGGTTGGCCGGTGTGTCCGGAGGCACAACCCTTGCTGTCAGACCCTGCCGCGAGTGAGCCGCATTCTGCTTGGATGCTTGGCCATACCGATGATATGGTTTTCCATATGAAGACCACCCTGACCATTGACGACAGCGTGATGGCCCGCCTGAAGCGGGAGTCTGCCCGAACCGGCCGCACCATGTCTGAACTGGTCGAGACCGCGCTGCGGCGGCTCCTGCAATCGAAGCCTGATGCCGCGGAGCTGCCGGATCTGCCGTCGTTCAACAGCGACGGCACGCTGGTCGACATTGCCGATCGGGAAGCCCTGTATCGCGCCATGGAGGGCCGCTGATGTTCGTGGTCGACACGAACGTCCTTGTCTACGCGGCCGACGAGAGCGCCCCGGAACACACGCGTTGCCGGACACTCATGGAGGGGTGGCGCCGGCGGAACGGTGCGTGGTACCTCACCTGGGGCATCTGTTACGAGTTTCTTCGCGTGGTGACGCATCCGCGCGTCATGCGGCGCCCGTGGACCATGGATGCCGCCGTGGGTTTTCTCGCGGTGCTTCAGGCCTCACCGGGCCTCGGCGTTCTGGTACCAACTGATCGGCATCCCCTGGTCTTGGCCGACGTGGCACGCGAGGTCCCGGGGCTGTCGGGCAACATTGTGCACGACACGCATACGGCCGTGCTCATGCGCGAGCACGGCATCCGCCGCATCTGCACCCGGGACACCGACTTCCATCGCTTCCCGTTTCTCGAACCCGTGGATCCGCTGGTGGCAGAGCCCTGATGGCCGACCGAGAGGCCGTTGTCAGGCCCACCGGCTTCGCGCGACATTCCTCCCGTGGGAAGGACATGAGCATGAGCAGGCGCCATCGTGTTGCACTTGCCATCCTGGCCGTGGCTGCCAGCGCCGCGTGTGGTTCGGCGTCCAGTCCGACCACCCCAACCACGCCGGTACCGGTTCCGCCCGCGATCAACCCCCTGACCCAGAGCGGGACGTGGACCATGTACCTGACGATCGATTCGTGTGTCAGCTCACGGTCGGAGTGCCCAAGCTCCGCCACCGGTGCACTGATCGAGATGACGCTTCGGGCGGGCACGGTGGGCCAGTCACTGGCTGGCGTCCTTCAGTCGCACACCGTGTGGATTACTGACCTTCCCGTCGCGATCACAGGTCAGTTGCAGCCTGACGGAGCCGTGCGTTATACCGGCTCGTATCAGTCCGAGTCTCCGATCTTTGTCTTCCGTGCGCTGGACGTGCAGGAGCTCATGGTGCGCCCGGACACCAACGCAGGCCTGAGCGGCACGCTCCGGGTCGTTGTGACGACGCAGTCCGAGGTTCGCACCGTGAAGGCCACGGTACGGTCGGCCTCGCGTCAGCCCTTCGCAGACACCCCCAGAATTTTTCAAGGTGCGTTCGAAGGGTTCGGCACCCTTCGGTCGTGCGAGGGCACGTGTCCCAACCGGTCCATTGGGTCGCGCCTCACCATCGCTCTGTGGCTCAATCAGACCGGCAACGTTGTGGACGGAGTGTACGGTACGATCAACGTCTCCGGACCGGTCAACGGCAGCGACGTCAGCCTGACCGGGGAATGGCTGGGCGCCCTTGATGCGAGCGGATTGGGGACCACGCTCTCACGGCTCGAGTCGTTCGCCGGGTCACTCGATGCGCTCGGCCGGCTGACCGGAACCCTGCGCGTGTACAGCGAGGGCATCTATAACTCTGGACGAGGGGCGATCACGATCAGGTCGCCTTTCACGGAACGGCTGACCATCGAACTCACGACGGTGCTTCGCCAATGACGATGAGACGGATCTGGCTGGCGTTCATGATATGTGCGGCTGCCTGCTCCGAGGGGCCGACACAACCAACCACGCCTCCTGCGGCCACCCCTCCACCGACGGTCGTCGCGGCCACCGTTGAGCAGTGGCGAGGTCTGTTCGACATCACCAATTGCAGCGGACAAACCGGCGACTGCGTCGGACCGAAGACGGCCGAATTCATGCTCACGTTGACAGGGTCAGCGTTCGGCCTCGAGGGCGTCCTGGTGCTGCTCGACAAAGAGCGCACCACGGTCAGCGTATCAGCGCCGGCGGCGACGGGAGCCCCCGCCTTTACCGCCCAGGGATACAGCGTTGCAACGTCCAGCACCTATCCGGTTCGGACCGCCGTGTCGGCGATTGACCTCCGGTTCGACGCCGCCACAGGCATCACCGGTTCGATGACGTACACAAACACCACCTTCCGCAGCTTCAGCCGTACGATCCAGTTCCGGTCCGCGTTGCGCCTGCCGCCAGCCGAGCGGCCGGGGTCCGTCCATGGCACGTGGGAGGGCTACTATCGAACGCTTTCCTGCACTGGCGAATGTCAGATTGGCGGAGGCGGATACAACTTTCCGACGGGCGGAACCCTCGCGATGGCGTTTTCAGCGACGGGCGCGGAGTTCATCGGCACCGTCATGTCGCATGCGGTGACGGGCACGGTGCAGTCCAACGAACTGCAGGGCACCGGGGCGGCACTCACAGCAGACCTCTGTCAGCAATGCTGGGACTGCGAAGGCGTGTGCCAAAGCGCCGTGCGCAGCATCAGCGCCCGCGTGGACACACTCGGACGGATGACAGGCACGTTCGAGTACTCGCGCAAGGGCTGGACCGGCCGCAAGGACGAACACTTCAGACAGACCATGATTGTCGAAATAGTCAGCGTGACGCGGCGCTGGTAAGCCGCCAGGGCGCCGGTATTACGCCGGTAGCCCCAATTCCCGGCCGGCCTGCGCTTGTGCCGTATCAAGGGTGACGAATTTCGTCAGCGGCACCTGCGCGTGAAACCACAGCGCGGTGCGAAGGTGCGCCATGTCGAGCGACCGTGGTGTGATGACGGCGGGCATCGGCAGCGTGTCGCACAGGTCGAGCGTGAGGTCCCGCAGCACGAACCGCTCGATGTCCGATGTCACCCTGGCCTGGCACTCCTCATATTGAGACGCTGTCAGCACGGCCTCACGGGCCAACCGCGCGAGATTTCGCCGCGATTCGAGCACGAGCACCACACTGGAGTACAACTCCGCGTTCGACGTCTGCTCCGACAGGCGCTGCGACCCGGCATCCGCCAGGAGGATGCAGAGATAGGCAGACGTGTCGAGATAGAGCCGGCGCTTCACCGATCTCCCCGGTCCTCGAGCAGCGCCGCCAGCGCTCGTCCACCAGTGCCGGACCTGAGCGCCGGCACAAGGCGCCCCCGGCCCACCCGGTTGCCCCGCCGCACGAACGCCACGGCCGCCGCCGGACCGAGCTGGGCTACCGGCGTCCGATGCCTGGTGATCACCAGCGTCTCTCCCGCCTCCGCCTCAGCAATGGCGCCCGACAAACGCGCCTTGAGGTCCTGAACTGAGATCTCTGACATGGCCAGAATTATCTCATATTCTGGACCGAATGTAGGACCAACCGAAATGAACGTCAGCGCCGGCCGACACGCAGGATCAACAGCGAGTAGGGGGGCAACGTGCGTGTGAACGTGGCGCCAAGGCCGGTCAGCGTCCCGGTCACCGACACGCCGCACCACCGAAATCAAACGTCATCGCGGCTGCGTCGCGTCCCGTCCGGCCTCGCACCTCGAGTCGCAAGTCGTACCAGCGACCTGTCTCAATGCGATGTCGGACCGCCGTGTCTATAAGCCGCAGGATTTCAGGGGTACCATGACGCAGATGCTCAATTCCGGCAGTGGCCTCGGCCGCCTTTCGGCGATGCGCCCGTTGATGCTGCCGCTTCTGCTGATCGCTCTGGCGCTCACCGCCTACAACACGCGCATCAGCCGCGAGATGGTGGACTTCGAGGTCTACCGCACCGCAGGACGCCGCGCGATGGCCGCCGAACCTCTCTATCAAGCCACCGACGGACACTACACGTTCAAGTACCTGCCGGCGTTTGCCGTGGCCATGGCGCCGATGGCCATCCTTGGCCGCGACTCTGCGCGCGTGGCCTGGTTTGCGCTCTCGTGCGCGTGCCTCATCCTTCTGCTTCGCTGGTCGGTGGTGGCGTTGCCCGAGCGGCGCTGGTCCGAACGCTCACTCATCGTGGTCACGCTGATCCTGCTGGCGAAGTTCTACGCACACGAACTGGTGCTGGGCCAATCCAACCTGCTGCTGGGCATCGTGCTAGTCGCGGGTCTGGGTGCCCTGCAACTGGGCTCGCCCCGACTCGCCGCCGGCTGTTTCGCGGTGGCCGTGTTCATCAAACCGTACGCGGTAATCCTGCTGCCGTGGATGCTCGTGTCGTATGGCGTGGCGCCGAGCCTGGTGGCGGGGTCGGTGCTGGCGGTCGGACTCCTGCTGCCCGCGGTCCTCTACGGATGGGCCGGCAATCTCGCCCTGCTGGGCGACTGGTGGCACATCGTCACCAGTTCGACGGCCCCGAATCTTCTGGGGGGCGACAACGTCTCGCTCGCGTCGATGTGGGCGAAGTGGCTGGGTCCCGGGATGCTGGCGAGCGCGTTGGCCGCGGTGTCGGTGATTCTCCTGCTCGCTGTTGCAGTCACGATGTGGCGTCAGCGCAAGCGCGTGCTGGAGCCCGACTACGCGGAGTTTGCGTTCCTGCTGTTGGTCATTCCACTGATCTCGCCGCAGGGCTGGGACTACGTGCTGCTGCTCGGCACACCCGCCGTGGTGTGCGTGATCGATCGGTGGCGCGAACTCGCGCGCCCCTGGCGAGTCGCCAGCGGCGCTGCCCTCGCCGTCATGGGCTTCTCGATGTTCGACCTCATGGGCCGCGCGGCCTACGGCCAGTTCATGGCGTGGTCGGTCGTCACCGTCTGCGCGGTCGTCGTCGCGGCCACGCTCGCGCAAATCCGGCTGCGGGCGCTGGCGTGAAAGCGCTCGCTTCCAGGGAACCTGCGATAACATCGCGACATGCCGCTCGACCCACCTGCCCTGCGAGCCGTCGGCCCCCGACTCGCGGGCCGTCCCCTCGAGGGGTTCCGATGGTCGCTGGAATCGCCGGAAGACCACTGGGCGCGGCACGATCGGGAGCAGGTGCGTTATTGGGTGTCGCGGCCGTTCACCGAGCGGTTGGCGCAGGCCGAGCGCTATCGCATTCGCGTCTCAGGCGTCGGTCCGTTCCCGTTCCCGCGAACCTTCGCGCTGGTTCCGTCGGTGGTCTCGCACGACGAGACGTGATGCATGGATGAACGCCGGCCGTACACAGAAACCTTCGGGCAGTTTTGTGAGGCTCTGAATCGATTCGGCGTCGAATACGTCGTGATCGGCAGCGAAGCGGTCGCGTTTCATGGTGTCCCTCGCTTCAGCGTGGACTTCGATATTTTCGTACGCCCGACCACGCCGAATCTGTATCGGGTGAAGGCGGCGTTGGAAGACGCTGGCGTCGCTGGACTCTCGGATCTCGACCCTGAAATCTGGCGAAAGAGCCGCGCGCTATTCCGCGTCGGCGAACCGCCGCTACAGATTGACATCCTTCTGCAGATCAGTGGGATCGACTACAACGTCGCCGCGGCCGACTCCCTCGCGGGCGCATACGGCGTGGTGCCCGTCCGATTCCTCGGCCGCAACGCGCTGATCGCGAACAAGAAGGCGAGCGGCCGGCCCAAGGACCTTGCAGACGTGGACCTGCTCACATCGGACGATCCGACATGAATCGACTGCTGTTGTGGGTCCTGGTATTCGGCGGCGCGCTCGCCGCACAGCGGCCCGTGCCGCCGGAGGTCCCTGGCGCGGCCGCGTTCCTCGAGACTCGGGAGATACCGGCTCAGATCGTTTCGTTCACGAACCTTACGGACGCCGCGTTGCAGAGCGTGACCATTGAAGTGCAGACACGTATCGGCCCCGTGCGAAAGTCCTGGGGCGCTCGTCCTTCACCGATCGGCGTCGGAGGCACGGGCCAGATGGCCATCCCTGCGCAGGGTGCGGCAACGCTGCCAGTGACAGTCACTCTCGCCATCTTTGCCGGAGGCATCGTCGAAGGTGAGCCCGCGGATGTTGCGCGCGTCTACGCGCAAGCGGCGCTCCTCGAAGAAGACCTGTCCACCTGGCGCAGCGCGCTGACCGTGATGCCGCGGTCGCCTCAATCTGAAGCCTTCGGGTTTCTGCGGGCCACGATTGAACAGCGTCTCAAAGAGGCGCCCCCAGACCCATCTGGGATGCGACGCCTTGCCGAAGTCTGGGTGCGCGAAGACCGCCAGCCGGGGTTCACCTTCACGGTCATCGATAGCGCACTTCGCGACATTGATGGCCGGCTCAGCGTCATCGCGCCGGAGGCCCGCGTCGTCCGGCAGCCGCGTCAACCACGACCGATGTCCGGGCTCATCCGTCTCGACGTCGCCGCCGGCACCCTGCAGGAGTACGTGGTCAAAATCGTGAACGGCCGGGATGCGCCACTTGAGGCATGGGCGGCCATCGTGACCGAGGCGAGGACGGGGCGGCCGCTGCGTGCAATTGCTCGTGACACCGTCAGGGAGTTGGAGCGAGGCCGGCCGCCGCCCGGCATTGCTCCTGGAGAACTCTTGACGATCGGAACCTATCAGCCGGATGAGGAAGCAGCCGCAGGGCTCGCCGTACACCTTGAGTTTGTGATGTGGCAGGACCTGGTCTGGCAAGGTGGGCAAGAGAGGGAGCAGCGAACGCTAGCCAATCGGGAGCGAAGCGCGGAAGAGTACGCGGTTTTCATCGGGCATCTTCGGTCCGCCGCCGAATTGCCGGCGGCCCAGGCGTTGGAATTGCTGCGAACCAGGCAGCAGGAATTCTCACGCCACGGCTCTTGAGCGAAGCCGGGTGGCGCTGCTGCGCCATCGGCAGCCGCGTTTTTGATATTCTTCTGCCTCCTGTTTCGAGGTCTCCCCTATGCGACTGACCTTCGACTACTCCATCGTCAGTGCCCTGGAATCGGCACGAGCCCTGCCGGATCCGGCTGTGCCTGACGTCGCGTTTCTCAGAGAAGACTTCGCCGGATCGCTCCAGTCGTTCTTCTCGACCATTGAACGTGCGGTTGCAGCCAATCCCGTGCCGATAGCGCGGCTGCAGGATCTCTCCGCCAGGGCAATGCTCGGCCCGCTCGCCGGGCCGGAGGCGCAGGAACTGCAGGCACTCAAGGTGCAAGCCGGTCGCCAGGGCCGCGCGGTGGCCACGGTCATCGGGTTCTTCCTGAAATTCAAGGCATTCGCCATGCTCGAAGAAGTGCGCAAGGCGGGCAAGTTTTTTCAGCCCGCGTTTGGTCCCGTGCTTGTCGTCGAGGGCGACACCGTGCGCGAGGTGTTTGCGCGCGACCAGGAGTTCACCGTCGATCCGTATGGCGTCGAGATGAAGAAGGTGATGACGCCCGCACACAATGGCGGCTTCGACACGTTCATCCTGAGCACCGACCACGACCCGCTGTACGAACCCGACAAGCGGCTGCTCACGACGGTGTGCACACGCGAGGACGCACAACTCATCACGACCCTGGTTCACGACGACTGCATGCGGCGCGTCAAGGCGGCGGTGGCTGCGGCGCGTCTCGCCGGCGGGACGCCGACGATTGATGTGGTGCAGGCGCTGGCGCGCTACGTGCCGGTGACGCTCGGACATCGATACCTTGGCGTGCCGGTGGCCGCCACACCGGCGACATTCGAGCTGACGCCTGAGATGTTGACGTACTACGGCGCGGCCATCGAAGGCCAGGCCGAGACGGCGTTGGCCAAGGCCGACGGCATCATCCCGGATGAAGCCGTCATGTATGGCTGGATCAAGGCCGCGTTCCAGCATTTCTTCAACAACGTCCAGAAGGACCCTGTCGTTCAAGCGCGGGGTCTGCGCGCGTGCCGGTTGCTGCTGGCCTACCTGCTGCGAGAAGTGAGCATCCAGAGGACGCGAATCATCGACGGACTGCCGGTGGACGACACGATGCTCACGCGCCTCGTCCAGTTCCAGTTGGGCCAATCCACACCGACAGCGAAGCGCCCCCTTGATCTCGATCCCCGGCTGGTCAGCGACTTGCGCATCGCCGAACACGTCATGGGCACCATTGTGGGCGCCGTGGCGGGCCAGGAGGAATCAACCTGCCGCGTGGTGGATGCCATCCTCCGGTTGAACGAGGGCGAATACCCCGCGCCGACCATGCCTGGCGTGCACGCCGGGACATTTGCCGAAGCCGCACAGATGGCGTTGAACGTTCTGGACGGCACCAACGTGAAAGAGAGCCGTGCCACGTTGCACAAATACTGCCTCGAAGCGCTGCGGCTGCGGCCGCAGGGCGAAGTGCTGCTGCGCCGATGCGCGAAGGATGGGACGCGGATCGCAGAGAGCCGCCCGATGGCTGCCGGCACGCTGGTGTTCACATCGCACGGATCGGCGATGAAGGACGTGCCCGACCCGGAGAGCTTCATCCTTGACCGTCCACGAGAGCACTACCTGCAGTACGGCTGGAACAGGCATACCTGCCTGGGTCAACACGTGTCGCCGGTCATCATCGTGGAGTCGCTGATTGCGCTCCTTGGCTTGCAGGGCCTGAGGCGCCCGACACCTGGCGTCGGCGAAGCCGGGTTCCCGTTCGAGCGGCGGTTCGGCCATCTGCAGTTCGACGACCAGAACCTCTACGCCACCACATTCACGCTGGCCTTCACCGATTCCGGAACAACGCGTCGTTTCTGAGGACGTCAACATGCCGACTCCCATGCGCTGCCGCCTGACCCTTCTGGCCGTGATGTTGGTCACTGCGGGCGCATGCTCGCGTGACGAAGCGCCGCAGCCAGGCACCTACGTGCGCGGGACGACCGCAGACTTTGTGGCTCCGCTGTCGGACGACTCGAGCGCCGACCTCGTGTCGTGGGTGGATGGACAGGTGGTCACCGACTGGACCGCCGAGGTGGCCAAACGCGAGAAAGCGATCGACGGGTACTTGAACGATGACGACCCTGGGCGCGCAGCCAAGTACGGCTTCCGATCCGGTCAGACTCCGCGATTGGCGTGGGACTGGTTTCGCGACAACCCGGTGGGTTTCAACGGCGTGCCGTACGTGCTCTTCAAGACCATCCTCGACCTGAGCCCCGACCACGAGAACGCCACGCTGCGCACACTGGCGAGGATCTGGAAGCGTCAGGCGCCATTGCCGCAGGGCACGGGCGCAGCCGCCACAACCTGGACGCTGGACCACCTCGGGGTCATTCCGAATCCTGCCGACTACGCAGACGGCGTGGTGCGGCCGGCGGGCGCGGGTCGTTCGGCACTTCCCTACGGCTTGGCGTTTGAGAACCCGCGCACATTTGAGCCGCTGTCCCGCACCGAAGCGGCAGTGCTCGACACGCGCCTGCTCGCGCGACGTGTCTTCACGAACACCACGTTGCTCATCGCCACACTGCGGACGACGGACCACGAGGACAACTGGGAGAAGGACCGGCCCGATTTCGGTAGTCCCGGCAAACTCGATCGCGTGTTTTTTTCGTGCGCCGCATGTCACGTCGGCCGTGTGGTGGTGGGCGGCAAGATGAAGTTCCTGCCAGGCATGCCGAACACGGAGCTCGAGGGGCAGTACTACTCCAAGCTCATCATGCTGACTGCGGCCGCGATGACCGAGTCGGGGTTCGACCCGACCACAAGGACGCCAGTCAACTCCGCGGCGATCACACCCAATGCCTCGGCCGTCAAAGCCCTCTACACCGAGATGCTGGACAAGGCGCGCAAGCAGCCCGAGACCCTGTACGGGTCGTCGCCATCTGACATTGCGCGCGGGAAGATCCAGGCGCTGGCCGTGGCCAGCGAGTTTCCCAGCGTGTTGAAGGATCTGATCGCCTCGGGCGTCAAGACACACTTCATCTACCAGGTGGTGGCAAGGAACAACGGCTACAAGCAGACGCTGCCTGATGTGCTTGAGGACCGTCCCGGGCAGATGGACGCGTTCGGCATCGCCTCGGGCCTCGTGGCCATCCACACGCGGCGTCCCGACAACAGCTTCATGGAGTTCGTCCGGCGCGACAACCCGAAGAGCCCGATCTTTACCGGCTTCTCAAAAGCGAATGGCCAACCGACCGACATCGCGGGCATGACCGAGGCCACGACGGATGCCAAAGCAGCCGGCGAACGGATTCTGAAGAACCTCGCCGCGTGGGCTCCACCCGTGCCGGCGCCCATCGACATCAAGAGCATCACGTGGGCCAGCGAACGCGCCTATGCCAACTGGGACGGCAACCAGGGCGCCTCGTCGCGGACGCTCGCGTCGGGCGCGTCGGCCACCGGCGACCCGCGCATGGTGAATGTGCGCATTCACGAACCGCTCAACCCCTTCATCAACAACCTGCCGCCACCGCCGTACCCCTTTCCGGTCGATGTCAAGCGCGCCAGGGAGGGCAAGTCGATCTTCCAGTCGGCATGCGCGAGTTGCCACAAGCCGCGCAATGCCCAGATCTACCCGGTGTCGTCGCTGGGTGTGGATGTGAACCGCACGCTCGTCAACACCAGCGTGTCGCGATACGGTCTGGCCGCACTCGTCATGGAGGCGTGCGTCATTTACGGCGCGAACAACGTGGGCCAGCCCGGCGCCGACTGGTGTGTGCCCAAGGGCGACTGGCAGGCGCGTCAGGAGGAGTACTTCCGCGACACCCCACGCCGCGTGGCCGAGGGCAGCCACGGCTACAAGGCCGACCTGCTGGACGGCATCTGGGCGCAGGCGCCGTACCTCCATAACGGATCGGTGCCCACGCTCAGCCAGGTGATTTGCCCGACCACACGACCGACACGGTTTGTGCGCGGCAACGTCAACTATGACGAGGTACTCGTCGGATTCGAGTGGGTGGTGAAGCCAGGCGCGCGTTACAGCCCCAGCGACTCATTGCTCGTCAAGGAGTACGACACCACCGTCACCGGAAAACTCAATACCGGCCACACCTTCGGCGCCGACTTATGCCCCGACACCTCGGGCCTCGACCCGGTGGCCGACCGGAAGGCCATCGAAACGCGCCTGTTGGGCTCGAAGGTCGGCGCCCTGCTTGAGTACCTCAAGACCAGGTAGTTATTTCACACGAGGCATGAAGGACTGAAGGAGCCCGAGCGCTTTGGCTACTGACGCGGGAACGTTCGGCTGGCAGCTGCTCAAGAAGGACGATGCGCCAGGCGCGGTGACCCGGGACTGGTCCAAAGCCGCGGAGGCCGAAGGGCATCACCGCATCAGATGTCCGCGGTGCGAATGGGAGCCCGAGTCCTCGAGCCGATGGACGTGCTGGAGCGGGGGCGGCCCAGAGCCACCCTTCAGGGCCTGCGGCACGTCGTGGAACACCTTCACCACGCGCGGCAAGTGCCCAGGCTGCGCCCACCAATGGACGTGGACCTCGTGCCTGCGCTGCTATGAATGGTCACTGCACGAAGACTGGTACGGGGAGACAAAACGACCTCTGAGGTAATTACCGATTCGTTGCCTTTGCCCTTCGCGCGCGGGGCCGCGTCGGCATCTGCGCGAGATTGTGGGGCGGCGTCAGCGGTCGGCGAGAGCCGGGGCCAGCCTGCGTCCGTGGTGAACGACGACCGGTGAACCCATCGAGACGAAGGCGGAACGGGGCGTGGTGGAGAGTACCGCGCCGAAGTCCGGGCCGTACAACGCGGCGCCCGGACCGCGAAACCAGCTGTCACTGGCCGGCCACACCCGCCATGGATCATGTTCGACTTGATACTCCAGCGTGCCACCATCCGGCTGTCGCGAATAGCCCCAGTAGTGTTCGGTGATGAATGTCGCTTCGGACGCCGCAGCCGACTCGATCGTTGGTCCGATCACGCGTGCACCCACTTCAAAGTCTGCGCCCTGATAGGTCCAACTGTATCGGACGTCCCCGCCGTCGGCAGTGAGAGACGACTGATGCCGCATCGGTACCGCCAGGTATGGCTCGTTGTACACGTGCTTCGCCAGCGCGGCGATGGCTCGTCGGGGTACGAGCTCGCGGACAAACACGACAGCCCGTCGCCCGTCAGGGGGCGGCCGTCTGACGTAGAAGCGGAGGTTCACTTCTTCGAACGTTCGGTGCAGCGGAACCGGAATGCCCAGCAGGCGCGTGTCGGCGAACAGGAAGCCGACGAGACTGACGAGCGTGTGTCCGTCCCATGTGTCTAACTCGACTCCGGTCGGCACCAATGGCTCGAGCAGCGATGGAGGACAGACGTAGTTGAGCAGGACGAGATTCTCCCACCGGGCCGTCAGGAAGGGCATGGCGATTCATGATGCGCCATGTTCGGCACGTCTGACACCCCCACTTGCAGGGTGCTCTGAGCCCCTGGGCTCGTGATTCTCTGGGTGCTGCCGCCGTGGGCGTGATGGGTTGACACCCATCGCGTGACGCGCCCGGGCCCGCCCACCTCAGCCTAGTGTGTAGAGGGTCGTACGTAGCGCGCGCTGGGTCTCAAGCGCGCGGGCGCGGCCTTGAGACCCAGGCCGCGCTACGTTTCGACTACCCGCATGTCGAAACCGCGCTACGGGCCGACAGACTATTTTCCCGCCGGCGCCGGAGGCCCTGTGGTCACGAGGAGCACCGCCGCGGCGGTCCACACCACCAGATCGAAGGGGCTCATCTCGAACAGGAACTGGCGCGTGACGCGCGAAGACGATCAGCCCGCAGCGACGCGTCCACGTGCAGGGTCGGATCGGCTTTCCGCACCGCGTCTTCGATGACGCGGAGAGCTTCCCCACCTGAGCGCGACTCACGGCTCACAACACCGGCGCCATCGGTTTACCGACCCCTTCTTCGCGCACGTTCGCCACCACGCCGACGATCTGGTGCATGACGCCGAAGTCGAACTCGCGTCCGACCGCCCCGGCGACGCCCCCGAAGTACGTGTTGGCGAACTGCTCGTTGACGACGGCGACGGCGGGCCCGGTGGCGTCGGACCGGAGGAAGTCACGGCCGGCGAGCACGGGCGTGCGCATGGCGCCAAAGAAACCGTCGGTGACGAACTTCGTGGCGACGAACTCCGGGGCACGGTCAAGAAACCTGACCTGCATCTTCGATGCGAAGTCGGCCAGGGGCGGATCGAACGCGAGCGCCACGTCGCGGCGTCCCGGCGCCGCCAGCACTTCCCGTCGAATGTCATCCATCACCTGCCGGTACCGGGAAGCCCGGGGACCTCCGAACGACTGCCCATTGGGTAGCACGATGCCTATTGGAGGGGGCGTGGGTACGCAGTTACCCGCATTTCAGCAGCGCGGAGCCAGCCTACAGCGGGCAGAGCCTGAGGCTTCCGTGTACGGAATTGGCACGGACGTTGCTGCCGCTGGCGGGCGGAGGCAACACATGCGCCAGCATCGACAAATCCACCTGTGGATCACGGAGAGTGACTATCTGCTGCTCCACGAGCAAGCCGCGGAAGAGCGGGACTCGGTCTCGGCCCTCCTCCGCCGGCTGATCAGGAATGAACGGCACCGGCTGCGCGACGAAGGTCAGCGCGGTCCGAGCCACGTCTCAGTCGATTCGACCGGAGAGTTCGCATCCCAGATCGTGGCGCGTTCGGGGTGATACCTGCCCTAGAATGACGGCATGCTCCTATCGTTGCTCGTGTCCCTGGCCGTCTCTGGTGTGCCTGCCACGTTGACGTTCACGGCGCCACCGGCATGGACGCCCAAAGCCGTCACGTCCATGATGCGCGTGGGCGAATTCGTGCTGCCGCGCGCTGAAGGCGACGCGGAAGATGCCTCGCTGGTGATCTACTTCTTTGGCGGCACCGGCGGCACGGTGCAGGCGAACCTCGACCGGTGGTTCGGCCAGATCGCGCAGGCCGACGGCCGGCAGACGAAAGACGTGGCCACCACATCAGGCCGGCGCATCAACGGCCTGTCTGTCACCGTGTTCGACGCCAGAGGGACCTACGTGGCAGAGGTCACACCGGGCTCACCGGAACGTTTCCACAAGCCTGATTACCGCATGCGCGCTGCCGTGATTCAAACCACGGGTGGACCGTACTTCATCAAGCTTGTGGGGCCGATCAAGACCGTGGCGCGCTGGGACAAAGACTACGAGAGCTTCCTGCAGACGCTCAATTACAAATGAGTCGGGGTCCTGGAGTCCTGGGGTCCTGGGGTCAGATCAGCGACCAGTCGGAGTGGGGATGTTTGTTCTGCACGATCCATCCGTAGAGCAGGCCGCGATACGTCTGCCATCGCATCTGTTTGCGGTCGTAGAACGGTCCGAGCGCGCGTTGCAGCGCGGGCAGGTGGTAAAACGGTACCCCGGGAAAATAATGGTGCTCGAGGTGCAGGTGTGAGGTGAGGAACGCAAAGTCCCAGAACCAATGGCTGCGCAGCAGGGTGCCCCACTTGGCCGGGTCGTTCGGGTCGATGTCGTAGTGCTGCCCCAGCCTGTTCAGCGTGAACGCGATCGGAAAAATGAAGAACACCGGAAACGCGTGCGCCCGGAACGCCGCTGCCCCACCCCACGCCCACCAGATGCCTGCCAGCACACCCAGGTGAAAGAGGATGGAGATGCGCCGTTCCCAGCCAATCGTCTTTTGCAGCTCGGCCGGATAGGTCGAAGACTCGAGGCGTGCGGCACGGAAGTAGATCGGGAATAGTGCCGGCGTCGCGTAGAGCGCTTTGTACCATCGCGCGTTCCGCTTCGGAGACAAGTAATGGCGCTTGGGGTCGTCGACGTTCGAACCGAGCTCCGCGTGGTGATCCAGGTGCCACCGAGTGAACTGGCTCGGCGCGATGCCGCTGGGCACGGCGTACAGGAAGCCGAGCGCCCGCTCGGCAAAGGCATGGCGCTTCTGGAACACGTTGTGATGCAGCACTTCGTGCAGCAGGACGGTGAAATTAAAAACCGTGAATCCCTGCACCACCGCCACCGGGAGCCAGATCAGCGGATCGTCAAATCGGATCAGGGCCCAGGTGCCGACGCCCAACATCAGGAACTGCCGCACCGCCACCACGAAATGGCGCCACGGCTGCTTTGTGTGCAACTCGCGCATTTGTTCGCGCGCAATGGCGTGGCCCAATTCGGCCTTCAGGGCCGTCGCGTGTGTCGAGTAGTAGTGCGCCTTCGACACGGAACCTCACATGCGGCCGCGCGTCACGACCCGGCCTTGATCCCAAACCCCGTGATCATGACTTCCAACTGGTGGTTCACGCGCATGCCGCCAATGCCGTCGGTGGTGCCGCCCAGATCGGCTTTTGCTGCTGAATGCACCACGGTGCCGTTGACCACGAAGTCCACCTTGTCGCCGGCCACGCGCACCTCGAGCGCGTTCACCGACGTCCCGTCCGCGCCTGGCGCCTTCACCGCAGGATTCGCGGTCCGCGGGACCACCGCCACCGGCCGCGGCGCGTCCGGCGTGCGGCGGCTGATCATGAACGTACCGTTCTGCCCGACCAGGAAATACAGGTACGCCTGCTTGTCGTTGTCGAGGTTGCTGCCGCCCAGCACGAGGCCGTAGTAGTTCACATGGCCGCTCGGCTTGAGCAACTGGAACGACGCGTTCAGCGTGTAGTTCCCCGACGCCGTATTCACCGGATTCCAGTAGACCGCAGCCGCGGGGTTGACCGCATGGAACCCGCCGCCCATGGCCATGAACTTGATCTCACCCGCGCCATCCGGGTCTGACGCGCTGGTGCTCCGGTCGGCCCGCACCATCCATCCCTTGGCCGACTGCGCCAACAGCGGCGCCACCGTTGCCGCAAACACCACCGCCGCGCACATCAAGACGATCGACTTCTTCATGTTCTTCATGGAACGTTTCTCCCCTGCTTCGATGATAACGCAAGAAGCGGGGCTCACCTACGCCGCCCAAGCCGGGTCAGCAACACGCCCGACAGTACTGCGACGGCACCGATGACCTTGTTCCACGTCAGCGCCTCCCCGAGCCAGACCGCAGCCACGGCCATGGCGACGACGGGGACGCCGTTGGAGTAGATGGACGTGCGCGCCGGGCCGAGCCGCTGCACGCCCATGTACCAGATGACGTAGGCGAGATTGAGCGCCAGCAACGCCGACAGCACGAGCGCCGTCAGGGTCCAGGTGCTCACGTCGAGCCACGGTACCCGCAGGATCTGGGGCAGCGCCATCGCCACATACGGGATCCCGCCGTACACCATGGTCATGCCCGTGACGTAGAGGGGTGAGTGTCGTTTGATGAGTGACGCCGCCCCGAGCGTGAACGTCACCCAGCACGCGACCGAACACATCACCAGGAGGTCGCCACGCAGGGACGTGCCTCCGAAGGACGCGCCGTGGCCGACCACGAAGTAGAGGCCCAGCGCCGAAATGGCCGCGCCCATCCAATGGAGGCGGCTGATCTGCTCCCGGCCCAGCAGCGCCGACACGACGGCGAGCACAGCGGGAGTGGACCCGACGATTAGGGCAGCGTTTGACGCGCTGCTGAGCGCGACGCCGCCGACAAAAAAGAACTGATAGCCGAAGTGGCCGACCAAGCCCAGCCAGACCAGGTCGATGCGGTCGCGCCTGGTGAGCGGGTGCGTGGTGTGAAAGACCGTGGAGATGGGATTGCCGCGTTGAGCGCTTCGCCGAGCGGCGGCGATGGCCGCAAGGAAGACGGCCGATGCAATCACCAGCCGCAGCGCGTTAAACGGCTGCGGCGGCACCTCCTCGAACGCCCGCTTGATGACGCTGAAGTTGGCCCCCCAGATGAGGACCATGAGGCCGAGCAGCAGATCAAGAAAGGGGACGGGTGTCGATCTGTGGGGAAAACGACCTCTGAGGTAGTTTTTCTTCATCACGTTGGAAAAAACTACCTCAGAGGTCGTTTTTTCCACAGATCGACACCCGTCCCCTACTGAACCTGCTTGAACTGCCCGATCGCCTCGGTGATCAGCGCTTCGTTGTCGCCGGCTGAGATGTTGCGCCGCAGGAGTTTGCTGGCAATCGCCAGCGACAGTTCGACGGCCTCGGTGCGAATCTGCGCGACGGCGCGCGCGGTCTCGAGCTGGATTTCCTTCTCGGCGTTCTTGACGATCATCGCCGCCTCGTCGCGAGCCTTGGCCCGCATCTCTTCGCCGAAGCGCTCCGCGTCAGCCCGGCTGCGCGTGACGATCCCGGACGCTTCCGTGCGGGCGAGCGCGAGCAGACGCGCCGACTCCACCTGCACCTGCTGCAGTTCGGCGGTCGCGCGTTTGGCATCCTCGACCGACTTCTCGATCGTGGCGCGGCGCTCCTCGAGCGCCTTGAGCAACGGCTTCCAGGCGTACTTGGTCAACAGGGCCAGCAGCGCCAGAAACGTGAGAATGGTCCAGAAGAACAGTCCAGGATTGACCTGAACCAGCGGATTATCCACGAGCTTTTATCCTTTCACACGCGTCGGGCGCGTCGTCTTGCGACGACGCGTTGGACCCGCCGTGAGTTACTTCAGGAAGACAACAACCAGGCCGAAGACGAGCGCGATGATCGTGGCGCCTTCGAGCAGGAACAGGGGCAGGTTCGCCGCTGCAGTGATTTGCGCCGCCGCGCTGGGCTGCCGCGCCACGCCTTCAGCGGCCGCCGCTGCGAGCCGACCGATGCCGATACCGGCGCCGATCACGGTGAGGCCGAATCCAAGGGCCGCGCCCATGTAGTGCCAGGTCGGCTTGATGATTGTAGCAACTTCGGTGGTAAGAGCTTGTTCCATGATGCGTGTCCTTCTCCTGAGGGTCTGACTGACTGTGTGAGGTTTAGTGGTGCGCGTGAATTGCCATGCCGATAAAGACGGCAGACAGAAGCGTGAACACGTAGGCCTGCACGAGAATCACAATGATCTCGAGGCCCGAAATGGCGACGGCCAGCGGCAGCGAAAACCCGAAACCGATGCCCATGCCCGCCATGGAACTGGCGAACAGTTCCGTAAAGATGAACACAAACGACAGAATCGCCAGAATCGCGATGTGGCCGCCCGCCATGTTGGCGGCCAGTCGCATCGTGAGCGCAAACGGCCGCACGAGCATGCCGATGAACTCCAGCGGAATCAGCAGGAAGTAGACGGGCGTGGCCAGCCCCTTGGGCACCAGGTTGATCCAGTGCTGCACGAATCCATGCGCCCGGCTTCCCGCGATGATGATCGAAAAGAAGGTGACGACCGCCAGGCCGGCCGTGACGTTGAAGTTGGCCGTGGCGGTCGATCCCCCGTGCAGCAGGCCCTGAAAGAACGAATCGGGACCGGTGTGCAGCACGTAGTGGTCCAGCAACGCGAGCCCGTCGAAGATCGGCACCATGCCGATGATGTTCGCGGTGAGGATGAAGAAAAACAGCGTCAGCAGCAACGGCGTCCACGCGGCCAGCCACTTCTTGCCCAGGTTCGGGGCGGCGATGGAGTCACGCACGAACTCCACGACGAATTCGAGGGCGTTCATGCCGCCGGTGGGTACGCGGTCGGCCTGCTTGAGATAGCGGCGCACGAGCCACGTCACGGTCAGGAACGTGACCGCCGCGACCACCCACACCATGAACACGTGTTTGGTGACGGAAAAATCGATGTCGAAAAACGGACCGATGTGGATCAGCGGGTGTTCGGGACTGCTGTCGGCGACGTGGCCAATGATGGTCTCGCCGGCGTTGAATTTCTCTGCGGCGGCGTGGGCTTCCTGCGGGCCCGCGTGAGCTTGTTCGATCATCGTCGTTACTAACCCAACTTCCATCACTATCGAAGGCGGCGCGCCCCGGTGCCCAACACCGGCGCCATCAGCCGCCGCAGACAATACGCCTCTGCCAGGTGGGTGGCCAGAAACGTCACGGTGAGGCTGGCCACAAACGGCGTCGGCCGCACGTCAACCCCCTTCAACATGACCACCACGTACCCGACAACACACACGGCCTTTGCCGCAAAGACCCGCAACATCCAGGGCAGCAACGCCGCAGGCTCCCTGGCCCACGTCCGGGTCGTCATGGTCCAGGACGCGCCGGCCACCGCCACGGGCCCCAACACTCCCAGAAACACGGCTTCACCGCCACGGCCGTACCCGAACCACAACGCGCCCAGTCCCACCGCCAGCGCGGCGCCGATGACCCACCACAACAGGTTCATCGGGTGGACTTCACGAGCGCGTAAAACCCGACAATAATTCCCAGGCCCAAGCCCCCCAGGAACAGCCACGGTGACGTCTGCAGCCACCGGTCCGCAGCGTACCCGAGCCCCCCCAGCAGCAAAATTCCACCGGTCAAGGTGTAACTGGCGCTGGCTGCAGGACCCGCCCGCTGCACGTTCTCCTGAAAGGCCCGCATCGAACGCTCGAAGGACCTCAGCGTATCGAAGCGGGGTTTCTTGTCGCCCGGTCGAGGCATTTCGCGCATTCTCCACCTGCCGACCCTCCGGCGCACACCGCGTGCCGGCTGGCAAACAGCCAATCGTAACAGGCGGAGCTCAGTACTGGGAAGGGGGTAGGCCTACCACCCCTGCGACGGACCGCCGGGCACTATACCATGGCTTGTGAACAAGTTCACGAGCGCGACCCGATATACTGCGGGCATGACACATTTCCCACTCGTACGGCCCCTGGCGGTCGCGGTTCTGTGCGTGAGCGGGGCGTTCGTCGCCGGTGCGGCCGGCAGCGGGGCCCCCGGACAGCGGACGCCGAACCAGCAACGGGCGGTGATTTCAGTGGTGGACAAGAAAGGTGCGCCGGTCGCGAACCTGACCCCCGGGGACCTGACGATCAAGGAAGACGGCGTGGCGCGGGAGGTGCTCAAGGTTGAGCCGGCCACTGACGCGATGGAAATCGCCATCCTGGTGGATACCAGTGCGGCCTCGACCGGCACGATCACCGACTTGCGCAACTCGATCAAGGCGTTTGCGGTAGCGGTGTGGGACAAGAGCCCGGACACTCAGATCGCCCTGTATACATTCGGCGAGCGGCCGACGCTTGAGGCCGATTTTTCGTCGAGCGCGATCAACCTCAACCGTCGGGCGGACCGGTTGTTTGCCGCGTCGGGATCGGGTGCGTATTTCATCGATGCCGTGATCGAAGCGTCCGCAGTGCTCAAGAAACGCGCCGGCGCGCGGCCGGTGATTGTGGCCTACGTCGACGAAAACGGCCCGGAATTCAGCAACCGCCGCAACGACCAGGCGTTTGAAGCCCTGGCCGCGGCGCGCGCGTCGCTGTGGACGGTGTCGCGGCAAGGGTTTGGCAGCAGCACGTCCACACCCGAAAACCGGGAGCGTGCCATGGTCATCGGCGATGTCACGACGCGTTCGGGCGGACGAAGCACGACGGTATTTGACGGGTCGGCGGTCAAGGGCCGGTTCACCGACGTGGCCACGCAATTGCTGGCGCAGTTCGTGGTGACCTACGGACGTCCGGAAGCGCTGGTCCCGCCAGACACGCTGGAGATTCGCCTCACGAACAACGACCTGCGGCTGGCCGCGCCGCGGTGGACCACTCGATGACACGTGCCGTTGCGATGGTCGCCGCCGGGGCGCTGGCCACCGGGGCGACGGCGCCTGCGGCGCAGGTGTTTCGCGTCGGCACCGACGTGGTGTCGCTCAATGTCACGGTGACCGAAGGGGAGGTGCTGGTGCCGGGCCTGGAGCAGGCGCTGTTTTCCGTCTACGAAGACGGCGTCCAGCAGGACATCACGTACTTTTCACGCACGCCGCAGCCCATTGCCCTTTCGCTGCTCATCGACACGAGCACGAGCATGGAGTTCAAACTCGGCGTCGCCCAGGAGGCCGCCATCGGGTTTGCCCGCCGCCTCAATCCGACCGACGCGGCGCAGATCATTGACTTCGACAGCCGTCACGAAATTCTGCAGACGTTCACGGCCGACCCGGCCCTACTCGAGCAGGCGATTCGCCGCACGCGTGTCGGCGGGTCCACGTCACTCTACAACGCGATCTATGTGGCGCTGAGCGAACTCAAACGCGTCCGCGCCGCCACGCCGGATCAGGTGCGACGCCAGGCGATTGTGGTGTTGTCGGACGGCGAGGATACGTCGAGCCTGATTGCGTACGAAGACGTGCTGGAATCGGCCAAACGATCCGAGGTGGCGGTGTATGCCATCGGCCTCCGCTCCAAGGCCGATCGCCCGACGCGAGGTTTCAACGAAGCGGAGTTCGTGTTGCGAACGCTCTCTCAGGAGACCGGCGGCCGGCCATTTTTCGTCGAAGAGGTCGCGCAATTGCCTGGCATCTATCAGCAGATTGCCGATGAACTGGCCAACCAGTATTCGATCGGCTACACCTCGAAGAATCCCAAACGCGATGGCGCCTGGCGAGCGATCGTGGTCCGAGTGAACCGCCCCAACACGGCCGCCCGCACCAAGCGGGGCTACTTCGCGCCGATACCACCAAAGCCGCCACGCCTCGAACACGCGAAATGACCACCAGCCAGCTGACGACCCGGGGACGAGTCATTTTCATCGGTGCCGGGCCCGGCGATCCCGGACTGCTGACCACACGAGGCCTCCAGGTGCTGGCCGACGCCGATGTCGTGGTGTACGACCGCGCAGTGGCGCTGCTCGTGCGCCTCGCGCGGCCAGACGCCGAACGCATCGAAGTGGGCGCGCCGGCCGAAGGGGCGATGGCCCAGGACGCCATCGCCATGCTCATCGCCGACAAGGCCCGCGAGGGCTTACTTGTCGCCCGATTGAAGTGGGGCGACCCGTTCCTCTTCGGCAGTGGCGCCAAGGAGGCGCTGTTCCTGCACGAACAGGGACTCAGTTTTGAAGTGGTGCCCGGTGTGCCGGTGGCCTTCGGCAGTGCGTACGCCGGCGTGCCGTTGTCCTACCCGGGTGGCCACGACGCGTTGATTCTGCTGCGCGGCCACGAGGCCACGCGCGAGGACGCGCCCGACGTGCACTGGAAGGCCCTGGCCTCCCTTGAAGGCACGATCGCGGCGTACGCCAGCGCGCCACAGGCCGCCGCCATCCTTCGGAAGCTTGTGGCCGCCGGACGTCCCGCCACGCATATGGCGGCACTCATCTACGACGCCACACTCGTCTCGCAGCGCGCGGTCACCGACACGCTCGCAGGACTCATCACGCAGCTCGAGGCCGATCCCGACGCGGCGTCGGGTCTGCTCATCGTCGGCGACGTCGCGGGACTGCGCGACCATCTGCGCTGGTTCGACAAGCGCCCTCTGTTCGGCCGGCGCATCGTCGTGACGCGGTCACGCGAACGGGCGCGTGATCTGTCGGACCGCCTCGAGGGTCTTGGCGCGCAGGCGATTGAAGCGCCCACGTTCCGTCTGCTGCCGGCCGAAGATCCGGAAGCGATCGAACGCGCGGTGGCGTCGGTGCAGCAGTACCAGTGGGTGGTGTGTGAGTCGGCGAACTCGGCGCATCGGTTCCTCAAAGCGGTGCTGTCGGGCACGCGCGACCTGCGGGCTCTGGGCGGTGTCCGGATTGCCGCCGTCGGCCCGTCGACAGCGGATCAGTTCCGTGCCGCCGGCCTCGTGCCCGATGTGGTGGTACCGGAAACGGGCGAAGAAGCGACCTGTGACGCGATCGAGGCGCATGGCGCGCTCGCCGGAGCGCGTGTACTGGTGATTCGACCCGACCATGGCCTCACGGAACGGGGCCACGAGGGCCCGACCGCCGAGCTGTGCCGCCGCGGGGCTGACGCCCACGACCTGCTCGCCTACCGCACGGCGCCTGGGGCCCCGGAGTCCGCTGCCGCGCAGGAGCTGTACCGTCAGCTGCTCGAGGGCCGCATCGATGCGGTGACCTTCACGTCGCCGACCGCCGTGCAACGGTTTGTGGATCTCATTGGCCGCGACCAGGCGGCAGACCTGCTCAACACGACCGTGGTCGCCACCATCGGCCCTGTCACGGCCGCCGCCGCCCGCGCGCTTGGCGTCACGGCACCGGTCGTCGCAGACACCTACACCATCGACGGATTGGTGGAAGCACTGGTCGGTCGTTTGAATCGATAGTCAGAGTGCGCTTCAAAACGCGAAGCGTACCCCTGCGTTAATCGTTCTGCCCTCCAGCGGCGCCCAGGCAGAGACGACGAGCTGGCCGATCGCGCTCGCCACCGGTCGAAGGAGCGGATTGAAGTCCGACTGCCGGACGCCGGTCAGGTTCTCGAGATTCACGAACACGCGCAGGCGTCCGAAACGGCGCTCCGCGAGCAGTCCGATGATGGTGTACGGCGCGCTCTCGGTCCGGTACGGATTGTCTTCGAGCTGTTGCACGCCGGTGCGGTAGACCTCGAGGCCCACGCGCGCCACGCCGTGTCGCTCCCACGCGGCGATGAGACTGACGGTCCGCTTCGGCGTGAGCGGCACGGTCTCACGCGGCATGCCAGCCAGGTCTCCCGCCTGCGTGGCATTGATCCATGTGTGCGTCGCGGTAGCCACCCACGGCCCGCTGCGGAACCGGCCGAACAGCTCCACGCCCGAGGTGCGGGTGGACGACGCGCGGCCTTTGGGCTGATTGAACACCTCGAGCCTGGGGGTCCCGTCGGTGAACACGTGCGCGACGACCGGGGAATGAATTCGCGATCCGAACCAGGTGCCCGAGACTTCCACGGGGCCAATCCCGCGGCTGACATCCGCCGACCAGGTCTCGGCGGTTTCCGCGCGATCGAGTCGCACGCTGCCGACTCGCATGACACCCACCTCTTCCACCTCATCCACAAACACCGTGGGCGCGAACGCACCGCGACCGGCCGACACCCGCACGTCCCATGCGCCTGGCTGCAGGCGCAACGAGGCCCTGGGACTCCACAAGGCGCCGTACTCCGGATGCGCATCCACCCGAGCGCTCACCGAAAACGACACGCCTGACGCCAACGCGATGTCGTCCTGCACGAAGACGCCGGGAGTGGTCCAGCTGTAGGCAAACCCCGGTGCTGAAGGGTTCCGGTACCTCTGCATCTCCACCGCGCCGCCCACCACCACCAGGTGACGCCCGAACGCCCGACTCAACGAGGCCTCCCCCATTCCAAACGTATGGCCATCGTCGTACGCGTTGGTCCCGAAGTTGTGGGTGTGGTCGAGCACGGAGACCGCGCTCTTGGCGATGAAGACGCCACCAGCGGCACTTCGACGCCAGATGAGGCCGGCATCGGCGCGAGTGGTGTCCACTGATTGCGTGGCGCCTGGGTCGTCGAGCCCGCCGCCTCGGCGGGATTCCACTGTCACGCCTCCCGAGACATCGAGCGAGCCATGATCGGCCGACGCAAATGTGAGCTTCGGCCGCGCGATGAATCGGCGGTAACGTGGCAGATCCGCCCATCGGTCCCCATCCACATCCGACGCGTCCTGCCCATGCAGGCCCGTAAGCAGTGTGTAGCCCCACGACGGCCGCAGGGGACCTGACAGCCACAACAGCCCGTCGGCACCCGAACGCGACGTCACATTCAGGAGCGCCTCGCCCGCGTGCTCGGGTGTCGGCCTCCGTGTGACCAGGTTGATGACACCGCCCAGCGCGGACGGACCATACAGCGCCGACGCCGCGCCCTTGATCACTTCCACCTGCTGAAGGTCCATCGGTGGAATCTGGAGCAGGCCGAGTGACGCAACCTGTGTGCCATTGATGGGCAGCCCATCGGTCAGCACCGACGTGAACCGCCCGGGCATGCCTTGCACGCGCACCGCCGCGGCACCCAGCGCCGGTGCGGTCGGCTGCAGCCGGATGCCGCTGGTTTCGTTGAGCAGCATCACGATGTCGCCGGGCGTCATCAGCAACTTCTCTTCGATCTCCTCGCGCACCACCACTTCCACGCGCGTGGCCTGATCGGACGCCAGCCGGCCGCTGCGCGTGGCCGTCACGATCACTTCCTCCTCAACCTCCAGCTCCTCTCCGAGCTCGACGATGAGCGGCGGCGATGTCACGCCCACGGCCTGAGAAAACGGCATCAGTCCATCACGCGTCACCACGAGGGTGCACCCGCCTGCCGGTACCGGCACACTGGCGCGCCCCTGCGCGTCGGTCTCCACCTTCGCCGCCGCGCAGGTGACAGTGGCCCCCACCACGGGCGAGTTGTCGTGCCGAACGGTGATGATTACCGGTGTCAGCTGGAGAAAAAGCAAGGAGAGGATCGGGATGTGATGCATGGCTGATTGTCGATTGTAAGGTCGGATTGTCGGATTGATGGATTGATGGATTGATGGATTGCCAGGGGACGCTCTCGGCAATGAATCTTGGGATACGATTCGGGCCATGCGCCGGCGTTCCCTCTGGACCTTGATCGCGGCCCTGCTGCTGGTGGCGCGGCCCGCGGGGCTCGCGCAAGAGGCGTCACCGGCCCGCTCGCCGCGCAACGCGTCATACCAGTTGCTGGCGACTCTCGACCCTGACACACACACCATCAGCGGATCGGGTCGCATCATCTGGCGCAACATCACGACGGCACCGGCCCACGACCTGCGCTTCCATCTCTATTGGAACGCCTGGCGCGACGGTCACTCGTCGTGGATGCGCGAACAACGCCTGGGGCGCGGTGCGGCACTCGCCCGCCGGCCGGCGGATCACCGCGGCTCGATCGAGATCGTCTCCCTGGTCGCCCGCGGTGCGGATCTGCGCCCACGCGCCACGTTCGTGGCGCCAGACGATGGCAATGCCGAGGACCGCACGGTGCTGGCCGTGCCACTCGATCGACCCGTGCTGCCGGGCGAGACGATCGACATTGATATCTCCTGGACCTCGCGCGTCCCCGTGACCTTCGCGCGCACGGGCCGCCTGGGCCAGTACTACTTCATCGCCCAGTGGTTTCCGAAACTCGGCGTGTTCCAGAACAACGGCGAATGGAACGCGCACCAGTTTCACGCCGCCACCGAGTTCTTCTCTGATTTCGGCACCTACGACATCGCATTGACCGTGCCGAAGGGATGGACCGTTGGCGCAACGGGTATGGCCTCTCCTGTGCTGCCCAGTGGCGACCAGCAGGACACACATCACTTTGTGGCCGACGACGTCCACGACTTCGCGTGGACAACGAGTCCGAACTTCGTCGAACATGTGGAACGCTTCGAGCACCCCGGCCTTCCGCCGGTGACCATGCGCCTGCTGCTGCAGCGCGAACACGCCAAGCAGGCGGACCGTCATTTCGTCGCCACACGCACGGCGCTGCGGTATTACGGCGAGTGGTTTGGACCGTACCCCTACCCGCACATCACCATTGTCGATCCCGTGACGCCGGTGAACCCCGACGTGCAGGGGGGATCGACGGGCGGGATGGAATATCCAATGCTCTTTACCGCGGGCACCCGCAACTGGGCGCCCCTGGACGGCGCACAGCCCGAGAGCGTCACCATCCACGAAACCGGCCACCAGTTCTGGTACGGCATCGTCGCCACCAACGAGGTCGAACATGCGTGGATGGATGAGGGGTTCAACACCTACGCGACCGCCCGCGTCATCGATGAGGCCTTGCCGAACAGGTTCGTCACAGTCGAGCGATACTTCGGCGGCTTCGTGCCCTGGGCGTTCCCCGATGTCGCGTGGTCGCGCGCCATCGACGGCAACCGGCTGAACGCCTACCGGCCCGTGGCGTCGTACGACACGCAGTCCACGCCGACGTGGCGGTACTGGCCCGGCAGCGCCAGCCAGATTTCGTACAACAAGACCGCGCTGTGGCTCGCGACGCTTGAACGCTACCTGGGTTGGGAAACGATGCAGCGCGTGCTGGCGACGCATTTTTCGCGGGGCGCCTTCCGGCACCCGACGCCTGAGGACTTCTTCTCGATCGCCAACGAAGTATCGGGTGCAGACCTCACCTGGTTTTTTGACGCCACCGTCCGCAGCAGCGCAGCGTTTGACTATGCGGTCACACACGTCACCAATACACCGGCGGCCAACGGATACGAGTCAACGGTTGTCGTGCGTCGTCTGCAGGAGGGCGTGTTTCCGATCACCATTCGGCGCACCTATGCGGACGGCACGACGGATATGACCACGTGGGACGGCCAGAGCCGATGGAAGGCCATTGTCGATCAGGGGCCGTCGCCGATTGTGCGCGTGGAAGTCGATCCCGACCGCATCCTCATGCTCGACCTGAATTACACGAACAACTCGTGGACCTCGTCCCCGCAGGCACCCGCGGCGGCGCGCCGATGGTCGCTCCGCTGGATGGGCTGGCTGCAGGAAGTGATGCTGACGTATGCCTTCTTCTCCTGAGGTCGTTTCCACCGCACCAAGGGCTACCGCCCTTGGTGCCTTATTAGAAGGGTGGCGCCGCACCCTTCGTGCGCCCGCCATCACCCTTGGTGTGCTGGCCGCCCTGTTCCTGATGGCGTTGCCCCTGGGTCTCGCGCTGCGCGGGATGCTGGCCGAGCACCTCGGGTCGAGCATCGTGTCAGACCGCGCGGCGTGGGGATGGGACGCCGGGTGGGCGGCCGAGTTTGGCGCGCAGGCGCAGGGCCTCGGGCGCACGTTCACGCACGAAATCCTGGGCTTCGGCGGGACGCTCTCGACCATCGGGGGCTTCTTCGATGCGAAACCACTGCCGCCGGTCGTGGCTGGCGCGGCGGCGGCCTACGCGGTGCTGTGGATTTTTCTGTCGGGCGGTATCCTGGATCGATTCGCGAGGGCGCGCCCCGTCCGCACCGCAGCGTTTTTTGCGGCGTGCGGGGTCTTCTTCTGGCGGTTCCTTCGTCTTGGCGTGATGGTCGGCGCCGCGTACTGGGCGCTCTTCGCCTGGCTGCATCCGTACCTCTTCGGCACCCTGTGGAACGGCTGGACGCGTACCATCACGACCGAGCGTGAGGCGCAGGCTGTGCGGGTGGGGCTGTATCTCGTCTTCGCGGCGTCGCTCGCTGTCGTCAGCCTTATCGCCGACTACGCCAAGGTGCGCGCGGTGGTGGAAGACCGGCGAAGCATGGTGGGGGCACTCGGTGCCTCCCTGCGTTTCGTGCGCCGACGGCCGTTCCGGGTGTTCGGCTTGTATTTGCTGAGCGCGGTCGCCTCGGTGATCGTGGTCAGGCTCTGGTTCACGGCCGCCCCGTCGGCGTGGGCCTCGGTGCCTGTCGCATTCCTCCTGACCCAGATGTACCTGTTGCTGCGGGTGTGGTCCAAATTGGCGTGGATGGCGGGAGAAGTCGTCTTCTTCCAGGGCGAACTGGCGCACGCCACCTATACTGCGGCGCCGTTGCCGATGTGGCCCGACTCCCCTGCAGCGGAGGCCATCGAGAACCTCGCCGCTCGAAACCGCTGACCGTGTGAGCGATACAATTCCCCTATGTTCTCGAAACGTGCCAACGTCCTCGTCCAATGGCTACGGGACCGCGCCCAGGACGCCGGCGCCCACGGGTTTGTCTTCGGCCTGAGCGGCGGCATTGATTCGGCGGTGGTCGCGCGGCTGTGCCAGATGGCCACACCCAACCGCGTACTGGGTGTCATCCTGCCCTGCTACAGCCATGCGCAGGATGAAGCGGATGCGTGCGTCATGGCGGACGCGTTTGGCATTCCCACTGCGAAAGTGGATCTGGCCAGTCCCTTTGACGCGCTGACCGGTGAACTGCACAACGCCATCAAGAACCTGCCGCGCACGGTACATGTCACCGATATCAAGCAGCAGATGCCAGAGGCGAACATCAAGCCGCGCCTGCGGATGACGTCGCTGTATTTCATCGCCAACTCCCTCAACTACCTGGTGGCCGGCACCGGCAATCGCAGCGAAATCACGCTGGGCTACTACACCAAATACGGCGACGGCGGGTGCGACGTGCTGCCCATCGGCGCACTACTCAAGAGCGAAGTGCGCTCGCTGGCCAAAGAACTCAGTATCCCCAAGGCCATCATCAACAAGGCGCCGTCAGCCGGCCTCTGGATCGGACAGACCGACGAAGCGGAGATGGGTTTCACCTACGACACGCTGGAGAAGTATCTGGCGGAAGGCCCGGCGGCGGTGCCCAAGGAAACCGCGGACCGCATCGAACGGCTGATGCGCACCTCGGACCACAAACGCGCGCTTCCGCCGATCGGCGAGCGAGGCCACACTCATCTCGCCCCGTGAGACCGCCGCGGCTCAGCGCCACCCTCGACCGTGCCCTTCGCGGCGTTGACCAACGCGACGGCCGCGTACCCCTGGGCCACTTCGCCTTTGCGGCCGACGCGAACGAAGGCGTGGCCCATGCCTTCCAGCTTCTCGAGTAGCGACCGCGGAATACGGTCCTCGATCTGCACGCGAGAGCCGGTCGGCGAGCTGCCGATGAGCATCCGCGGCGCCTCGATGGCGCGCTGCGCCCCCATCCCGCCGTCCACGACGTTGAGAATGATGGTGTAGACCGATGCCGGAATCCACGCGTTGCCCGCCGCGCCCACGGCCAACCGCGGCGTGAAACCAGAAATGCCGTAACGGCCCGGGTCACCTTCACTCGGCGCGAATACCAGGGTCGGCACACTGGTGGAGGAAGCCCGTTGCAACGGGAGCAACGATCCGTACCCGGTGCCGCGACCGGCGCGGAAGTGATCGTTGTACAGGAACCCCAGTCCCTTCGACACGTAGAAGTTGCCACCCCAGGTGGAAAGCGTTTGTGTCACAGCCACCATGTTGCCGTCAGCGTCAGCCGCGGCAAATGACGTGGTGCCCGTCTGAATGCCGGGGCCGGCCACACCATCCGCCACCGCCTGATCAAACGCTTCGTAGTAGTTGCCACCTGCCGGGCCCAGAGGTGCTGGCGCGCCCCCTCGTCCTCGTCCACCCTGAGCAGCCACGTACGCCTTCATTGGACTGATGAGCTTGTAGCGCTCGAGCGCGTGTGCCGGTTGCAGGTGGTTGCCCAGATCAATCGGCCACCGCTCGGGGTCGGCAATCTGTACGCCGCCGTCGCGTACGCGCCACGCCTCAATCACGTAATGCAGGTACTCGGGATCGGTCGTGTATGTGGCCCCGGGCTTCGGCGTGTAGTTGTCCAGGATCTGCAGGGTCTCGATCAGCTGCGCACCAGTGGGCACAGGCGGCGGAGCCGAATACACCGCATGGCCGCGATACCGTCCTTCGAGCGGCTTTCGCTCCATCGCGCGATACTGCGCCAAATCTTCGAGCGAGATGATGCCGCCGTTCGCCGCCATGTCTTCGGCAATCGTGCGCGCGATGGACCCACGATAAAACGACTGGCCGCCTTCCTTCGCCAGCACCTTCAGGGTCTCGGCGTAGTCCTTGTTGATGAAGCGATCGCCCTTCTTGGGCACCTGCCCGTTCGGCAGATAGATCTTGGCGGCCTCGGGGTATCTCGAAAATCCCACGCGCCCCTCAGCAATCGTCGTCGGCAGCGCTTCGTCGAGGATGTACCCGTTTTCCGCCAGGTCGATCGCGGGCGCCAGGATCTGCTCCCACGTCACCTTCTTGCTGCCGTACTTCTGGAACAGCAGATCGAGGCCTGCCACAACGCCGGGAATGTTGGCGACCGTTGGCCCATCGCCGGCCGTACGCTGGCCGGTCGGCGTGAAGATCTTCGGGTTGTCGAACGTGGCTCGCACCGGAGTCATGTCCTTGTATTCGATGACGACGGGTTCGGTCATGCCCTTCAGGAACAGGATGGCCTGGCCGTCGCCACCAATGCCCGAGGCGTCGGGTTCGACCACGCCCAACGCGAACGACGTGGCCACGATGGCGTCAACAATGTTGCCGCCCAGTTCGATCATCCGTGCGCCGGCCGCCGACGCCAGCGGATGCCCCGAGGCCACCACGCCGGTGGTCTTTTCAACCACGGGCTTGATGAGGGGCTGCTCGGCGAGCATCGCATCCATGACGTCTTCCACTGCGCGGGCCGTGCGCGCCGCCAGTGCCGCGGGGCGATATTTCGTGCGCAGCGCATCCCACGCTGCTGCGGACTCGCCGGTCGAGTAGTACAGCGACTTCAGTGTCTGCCACGCGCGATCGAACTGTCCCACCCAGCGGCCGACTGCCGGCACGGGCGCACTGATGCCGCGCGCCTGATCGTCCACGCGCCGCGGTGCGGCCACGCGCCACAACTGCAGCGTGTCGCTTTCCGCAAACGCCGCCGGCGCATCGTCATCATTGCGAACCGGATTGCCGTTATAGCCGCTGGCGGCCGTGGACACCGTGGCAATTGCCATCGTCTGGCCATCAGGCGACCACGCGGACGCGCCGGCCCGGCGTGACGCCAGCACGACCGGAAGGGCGGGAGCCACGCCAGCGCCGCGGGCCCCACCAGGGCCACCGCCGCGGCCTGGCGGCGGAGCGTCCACACGGCCTGCGGCTGGAGGCGCGGGCAGTTCGGTCACGAACGTGCCGGTGCCGAGGCCCACACGCGACGCCAGGTACGACACGCGCTGGTTGTCGGGCGCCCACGCGGGGAATCGCTCTTCCCCGCCGCCCCTGGTGACGCGAATCACGCGCGCGGCTTCGTTGGCAGTCGCCAGGTCGCGCACGAACACATCGGAACGGTCACCAGGTTCAAGATCGCGATCGGAGATGAACACGACGCGCCGGCCATCGGGCGAGACTTGCGCCTGCCACTCGGATGCCGCATCAGGCGTGAGTGTCACCGGCGCGCCCGTGCCGTCGGCGGCAATCGACTGCAACTGCCACCGACCACCGGCCGGCCTCTGTGAGAACACCACACGACCGTCCCGGGTCCACGACGGCCAGCGTTCGTCTCCCTCGATTGACGTGATCTTGCGCGCCGGTCCACCCGCGGCGGGCGCGACATACAAGTCGTACGCGCCGGCAACATCGGCCGCAAACGCGATGGTCTTGCCGTCGGGCGACCACGCGGGATCCCGTTCGCTGACCCACTCGCCTCGCATGGTGACTACGCGTTTTTCATCGCGACCGTCTGGTGTGATGGTCCAGATTTCGTCGAGCCACGACACGGCGAGGCGGCGGCCGTCGGGCGCAAACGCCGGGTCGCGCATGCCGCTGAGCGAGGCGGGTGTCTGCGCGGAAAATGCGGTGACGGCGAAGGCGGCCATGGCCGCCGTGACAACCAGAACGGAATTTCGACGCATCCCCGGATGATACTTCGGGCTCATCCCTCGGCCGCGCCCGTCTCCGACTACGCCTTGATCGCCTTCACGATGGCCGCGGCCGAGATGCCGTAGCGGTCAAGCAGTTCGTCGGGGGGCCCGCTGCGCGGGATTTCGCGAACGGCGAGGCGCTGTACGCGGAAGCCCTGATCCCACACGGCTTCCGAAACTGCGTCGCCCAGGCCGCCAGCCGCGTAGTGATCTTCGACGGTGAACATGCGTCCGCCTGTGGCCTTCCCGGCAGCAATCAGACCGTCGCGGTCGATGGGCTGAATCGAGTACGCATCAACCACACAGATGGCGATGCCCTCTTTGGCCAGCACCTCATGCGCCTTGAGTGCTTCGAACAACGTCACGCCGGCGCCCACCACCGTGGCCACGTCCTTCGCGCTCTGCCGCACGACCTTGGAGCCGCCTGCGTGGAACTTCTCATCGGGCCCATAGATGACCGGGGTTTTCGGCCGCGAGCTGCGAATGTAGACCGGGCCGGGCGTGGCGGCGGCAATCGCCACCAGGCGCTCCGCGCACACCGCGTCGGACGGATACAGCACGGTGCAGTTCGGCACGCCGCGCGCCATCGACAGATCTTCAAGGGCCATCTGTGACGGCCCGTCTTCGCCGATCGACACGCCTGCGTGCGACCCGCACAGCTTGATGTTGAGCATCGAGATGCCGGCCATGCGGATGAAGTCGGCGCCGCGCTCAAGGAAACACGCGAAGCTCGATGGAAACGCAATCGCGCCGCGGCTGGCCAGCCCCATCGCCGCGCCGATCATGGCCTGTTCGGCAATGAAGGCCTGGTAGAAACGCTCGGGAAACAATTTCTCGAACCGGTCGCTGAAGGTGGAGTTCTTCACGTCGGCGTCGAGCGCCACGATCCGCGCGTCGATCGCGCCCAGCGCAGCCAGCGCCGTGCCATACGCTTCGCGGGTGGCCACCAGGTCGCCCATGGCGTACGCCGGCGTCGGCATCTGGGCCACAAAGTCGGGCAGGGGCCCTTCCGAACGCCGTGACGCCGGCTTCTTGATGACCGGCGCCGGGTCGGACGTCGGCACGTACTGCGCTTCCAGTTCGGCCACCGCCGCGTCGGCCTCCGCGCCTTTCTTGAGCGGCTTGCCGTGCCAGTTGTCCTTATCCTCGAACAGCGCCACGCCTTTACCCTTGAGCGTCCGCGCCACAATCATCGTGGGCCGGCCGGTCATGCCGCGGGCTTCTGCCAGCGCGGCCCGCAGCGCGGCCACGTCGTGGCCGTCCACCGTAATGGCGTGCCAGCCGAACGCGCGATATCTGGCCGCAAACGCGTCCACGTCGTGCGCCCACTGGGTGGCCTGGCTCTGGCCGAACGCGTTGACGTCGGTAATCGCACACAGGTTGTCCAACTGGTGGTGCGCGGCCACCTGCACCGCCTCCCACACCGACCCTTCCGCGGTTTCGCCATCACCCAGAAGCACGTAGGTCCGGTAATCCGATCCAATGCGCCGTGCGTTGAAGGCAATGCCGACGCCGGCGGCCAGCCCCTGCCCCAACGACCCTGTCGCCACATCCACAAACGGCAGCCGGGGCGTCGGATGGCCCTCAAGGTCGGACGTGATCTTCCGCAACTGCATCACATCTTCGCGGGGGAACGCGCCGACCGCGGCCCAGGCCGCGTACAGGATCGGCGCCGCATGCCCCTTCGACAGCACAAATCGGTCGGCCTCCGGATGCTGCGGATCTTTCGGGTCGAACCGCAGTTCGTCGAAAAACAGCACGGCCAGAATCTCTGCCGCCGACAGGCACGTCGTGGGATGCCCCGACCCCGCTTCGGTCGTGGACCGCACGGAATCGATGCGCAGTTGAGTAGCAAGGTTGTGAAGAACGGTGTTTGATGGAGGTGTCATCGCTCGCGTGCGACAGTTTACTGTACGCACGGGCAATTGTGATCGCACCGCGGACGCGGCCATAATCAATTTGATGGTCGTTCTGCGAGTCGGATCACTTGCCGTGGTGGCACTCTGGATGGGCGGCCTGGCGGCGCTGGCTCTGGTGGCCGCGCCGGCTGAATTCCTGGAGCGGTTCCGGCACATCTCATGGGCGCTTGGCGGCGCGATGCTCGCACTACTCGCCGTACGCGCCCTGCTCGGACCGCGCCCGCGGCGCCTGGCCGTGCAGGTCTGGCTCGTGGTCGCCATGCTCCTGGCCAGCGCCTTCGTTCTCACCCACGGCGCCATGGTCCTGACGCTCGGCGCCGGCCTCGCCGTGTTCTGGATCGAAACGAAGGACGGGTAAGGCCTACCTGACGTCGCGTCCGGACTTACGGACCGCCAGCATCTTCCCGGTGACCTTTCGCATCTGCCGCGTCAGGGCATCAAACGCCTGATGCACGGCCTTGGCGGGCGCGGCCGCCGACGACGACTTGCGCGTCACGACCAGTTCGCCCGGCAACGCGAGGGAAATCCGCACTTCAATCGCATTGCCGCTGTGGTGATGTTTGTGCGGCACCTCCACTGACACATGGCATCCGACAATGCGGCCATGCCGCGATCCCAACTCGTCCACCCGCGTCGCGATCTCGCGCTCGATCGATGCCGCCCGTCGCATGTTGAGAAACTTGATCTGCAGAGGAATGAGGGCCATGAACCTAGTTATACACTAGAGGTCACGAATGGCCGGCACGACGCACACGCTCACATTGATTCCCGGTGATGGGATCGGACCTGAAGTGACGGCGGCGGTCGTCACGGTCCTCGACGCGGCGGGCGTCGCCATTACCTGGGATCGTCATGATGCCGGTCTGGTCGCCTTTGAAAAGACCGGTCACACGTTGCCCGCTGAGTTGCTCGAGTCGGTCACGCGCAATACGGTGGCGCTCAAGGGGCCGTGCACCACGCCGATCGGGGAAGGTTTTACGAGCGTGAACGTCGGCCTGCGCAAGGCCCTGAACCTTTACGCCAGTCTGCGCCCCGTCAAGAACCTGCCCGGCGTCGCGTCGCGATTCGCCAACGTCGACCTCGTCATTGTCCGGGAAAACACCGAGGACCTGTACGCCGGCCTGGAGCACGTGATCGTGCCGGGCGTTGTTGAGAGTCTGAAGATCATCACCGAGGTCGCGTCCACGCGCATTGCGGAGTTTGCCTTTGGACACGCGCGGCGCGAGGGCCGGAAAAAAGTCACGGCCATCCACAAGGCCAACATCATGAAGCTCGGCGACGGCCTGTTCCTGGATTCGGTGCGCGCGGTATCGCGGCGATTCACGGACGTGCTCTACGACGAACGCATCGTGGACGCAGCCTGTATGCATCTGGTGATGCGGCCGGAACAGTTCGACGTGCTGGTGCTGCCGAACCTGTACGGCGACATTGTCTCGGACCTCTGTGCGGGCCTGGTGGGCGGCCTGGGTGTGGTCCCGGGGGCCAACCTGGGTGCCGGCGTGGCGGTGTTCGAGGCCGTCCATGGCAGCGCGCCGGATATTGCGGGCCGCAACGTGGCCAACCCCACCGCGCTCCTGCTGTCGGCCATCATGATGCTGCGGCATCTGGGTGAAACCGATGCCGCCTTCCGCGTGCAGTCGACCCTCGAAGCCGTTCTGCTAGCGGGGATGGTGCGCACCCGCGACCTGGGCGGCACGGCGTCCACCACCCAATTCACGCAAGCGCTCTGCAGGGCCGTGGCGTCGCCAAGCTCGGGTACTATCAACTAGATCCTCATGTTCGCCGCACTTCCCAAAGCCGCCTTTTCGATCCTTGCCGGCAGCGCGACGCTCAAGTCGCTGGCCTCGAGGTACGGCATGCGCCGCACCACCAGCTTCGCGCGGCGCTTTATTGCGGGTGAGCAGGTGGAGGAGGCGATTGAGGCCGCCCGCGAGGTGGAACGCCAGGGCCTGATGGTGACGCTGGACCTGCTGGGCGAGAGCGTGGCCTCTCACGAGGAGGCGCGCGCGGCCACGTTCGCGTACATCGCGGTCATGGAGGCCATCGAACGGGCCGGCGTCGGCCGCAATATCTCGCTGAAGCTCACGCAGCTCGGACTCGACATCGATCAGGCCACCTGCGTGGACAATCTGCGGCGCATCTTCGATGTGGCGGCGAAGTCCGAATTCTTCGTGCGCATCGACATGGAGAATTCGCCGTATACCGATCGCACCCTGGATACCTTCGAAACGCTCTGGGGCATCGGCTACCGGCAGGCGGGCGTCGTCATCCAGTCGTACCTCCGGAGGTCCACGGCCGACATCACACGCGTGAATGCCCTGGGTGCGCGCATCCGGCTGGTCAAGGGCGCGTATCGGGAGTCGGCTGCGGTGGCCTTTCAGCAGAAGACCGAAGTGGATGCCGCTTTTGTGGAGCAGATGAAACTGCTGCTCACCGAAGGGACCTATCCCGCGATTGCCACGCATGACCCGGCAATGATTGACGCCACCACGTCGTTTGCCAAGGCGAACGGCATCGCGCACGATCGATACGAATTCCAGATGCTCTACGGCATCAGACGCGACTTGCAGGCCTCGCTGGCCCGCGATGGGCACCCCTTCCGGGTCTATGTGCCATTTGGCAAGGAATGGTTCCCCTACTTCATGCGTCGCCTTGGCGAACGCCCGGCTAATGTCGGGTTCGTCGTGGGAAGTATTCTCAAGGACAAGAGCCGGTAGCGGGTGGGGGTGATGACGTGGTGACACAGCGATGGGCGCGGGCGATGGGGAGTGTGGTGCTGGCCGCCACGGTTTCAGGCTGCTCGCTGATCTCGAACAAGGCGATGAAGATGGTGGCCGATACGCTGTCGGCCGGGGGCACCTCGATCAGTTCCGACAATGACCCCGAGCTCATCCGCGCCGCGGTCCCGTTCGGCCTCAAGACCTATGAGTCCCTGCTGGAGTCGATGCCGACCTATGTGCCGCTGCTGAAGGCCACTTGCAGCGGGTTCTCCTCGTACGCCTATGGCTACCTCGCGGCCGATGCCGACGCGGTGCGCTACACAGACCGGCCGGCCGCCAAGGCCATCGACGAGCGCGCGCTGAACATGTACCTGCGCGCCCATGGCTACTGTGACCGCGCGCTCGAAGAGCGGTTCAAGGGCGTCACGGCCAGACTGATGCAGAATCCGGAAGGCGCCCTCGCGAAGGCGAAGAAAGACGATGTCGAGCTGCTGTACTGGTCTGCGGCCTCGTGGGGCCTGGCCATGGCGATGAACCCCGATACGCTGGCCATCGATTTCCCCGCCGTCCGCGAGCTGGCCGAGCGCGGTCTGACCCTCGACGAGTACTGGTGGAACGGCGCGCTGCATGAGTTGATGATCACGCTCGACAGCGTGGAACTGCTCGGCGGCTCGCAGGAGCGTGCGCGGAAACACTTCGAACGCGCCGTGGAGATCCAGAAGGGCCTGTCGCCGGGGCCGTACATCTCCCTGGCGATGGGGGTGTCGGTGGCCCGCCAGGACCGCGCGGAGTTCGAAAAACTGATGAACATGGCTCTGGCCGTGGACCCCAATGCCAACCCTGCCGAGCGGCTGACCAACCTCCTGCTTCAGCGCAGGGCGAAGATCCTTCTCGGTCAGGCGGATTATCTTTTTCTGAAATAAGCACGACGTATCTATTAGGGAGACTGCAATGTCGAAGCCTCTGACCCGTGTCCTCGGCGCCTCCGCTCTGGCGATCGCCGCCCTCGTTCTAGCCCTTCCTGTGCAGGCCATCGCGCCGATCACGATCAAGCTCGCCACGTTCGCGCCCGCCAACTCGGCGTGGCACAAGGCGCTGCTGGATATGGGCGACGTGTGGACCAAGTCCACCGAAGGGCGCGTAACCCTGCGCGTCTACCCGGGCGGCACGCTGGGGACCGAAGCGTCCACTGTGAAAATGATGAGCCCGGCCGTGGGTGAACTTCAGGCAGCGCTCCTGCTGCCGCCAGGGCTGGCCAGGATCAACGACGCCGTGGACGTGTTCGGCATGCCGTTTTTCCTTGAATCAGATGAAGAAATGCGCGCCGTATTCGCCGCTCTGAGACCACTCATGACCCAGCGCATCGAGTCGGCGGGATTCAAAGTGCTCAACTGGGGCAACGCCGGCTGGGTGCAGCTCTTCTCGAAGAAGGAAATCCGCACCCTCGCCGACCTCAAGGCCGTGAAGCTCTACACCACCGAAGGCGACGACAAATCGGTGCAGTGGTACAAGAGCAACGGCTTCCAGCCGATTCCGCTCTCGTTCAACGACATGGTCGGCGGACTCAAGCGCGGCATGATCGACGCTGCACCGAGCCCGGCGTACGGTGCGTCGATGCTTCAGATCTTCCGTGACGCCCCGTACCTGCTCGACGTGAAGCTGGCGCCGCTGCTGGGCGCGACCGTTCTGACCAACGCAGCGTGGAGCAAGATCGACGCCGGCGACCAGCCCAAAGTTCTGGCGGCAGCGGCCACGCTCGAACAACGCTTCATGAATGAGGCGCCCAAGCTGGACGCCGACGCGGTGACCACCATGTCCGCGCGCGGTCTGAAGGTCACCACACTGGCGCCGGCCGCCATGGCAGAGTTTCGCAAGACGGCCGAAGTGCTCGTCGGCTCCATGCGCGGGACCACGGTGCCCGCCGACATCTTCGACGCTGCCATGCAGGCGCGAACGGCGTTCCGGAAGCCCAAGGGAAAATAAGTGCGTCCGGCCCTCGTCAAACTTGAAAACTCGGTCGCTCTGCTCGCCATGGCGGGCATTATCGTCCTGCCGCTGGCCGAGATCGTGTTGCGCAAGTGGTTTGCGACCGGCATTCCCGGCGCAGCGCCGTTTGCGCAGCATTTGACGATGTGGGTGGGCATGTTGGGGGCGGCGATCGCGGCACGCGACGGCAAACTGCTGTCGCTCGCGACCGGCGAGTTTCTGGCGCATAGCCGAACGGCCCATGTGGCCAAGGTGATCGCAGCGCTCGTCGGTTCAGCCGTCACCACGATCTTCGCAGTGGGCGCGGTCAATCTCGTGAAACTCGACCGCGCGGACGGTGCGGAGATCGCCGCCGGCATCCCGGTGTGGGTGGCCGACCTGGTGCTGCCGTTTGCCTTTGTGATGATCGCCGCCCGGCTGGTCTGGCACGCCTCCACCAGCTGGCTGTGGCGCGTCGTGACCATCGTGGGGCCCATCGCAGGCTACTGGCTGGCCACGCATCCGGAACTTCTTGATGGACAGCCGGTCTGGCCAGCGCTGGGCGTGATCATCTGCGCGGCGCTGCTCGGCGCCCCGATCTTCGTGCTGCTGGGCGGCGCCGCCGCCGTGTTGTTCATGGCGCAAGGCAGCAAGCCGACGGTGTTGATGATTACCGCCTACCAGGAACTGACGGGGTCTGCCGGCCTGGCCACCATCCCGCTGTTCACGCTGGCGGGATACCTGCTGGCCGAGGGAAAGTCGTCTGAGCGCCTGCTTCGCATGTTCCGCGCGCTGGTGGGCTGGATGCCGGGCGGCACGGCGGTGGCCTCGGCCGCCTTGTGCGCGTTTTTCACCCTGCTGACCGGTGGCTCGGGCGTCACCATCCTCGCGCTCGGCGGCCTGTTGCTGCCGGCCCTGCTCAAGGACGGCTATCGCGAGCGCTTCTCGGTGGGCTTGCTGACGTCGGCCGGATCGCTCGGCCTGCTCTTCCCGATGTCGCTGCCGCTCATCCTCTACGCCATCATCGCAAACATCGCGATGGAGGATCTGTTTATCGGAGGCCTGCTGCCCGGCATGCTGATGCTGGGGATGCTTGGGCTGTATGGAGTACGCGAGGGGCTCAAGTCAGGCGCGGTGCGACCGCCGTTTGTCGCCTCGGAAGCCGTCGCCGCCCTGTGGAATGCCAAATGGGAGATCGGTCTTCCGATCGTCGTCATCACGGCACTCCTTGGCGGTTACGCAACCCCAGTGGAGTCGGCGGCGCTGGCCGCGCTCTACGCGTTCATCATGCAGCGCTTCGTGCATCGCGACCTTCCCACCACCGGCGACGTCGTGCGGGTCACGGCCGATTCGGTCGGCCTGGTCGGCGGGGTGCTCGTCATTCTCGCGGTGGCCGTGGGGCTGACCAACTACATGGTGAACGCGCAGGTGCCCGACGCGCTGATCGCGTGGACCACGAGCCATGTCGAGTCGCCACTGATGTTCCTGCTGGCGCTCAACGGCTTCCTGCTGATCGTGGGGTGCCTCATGGACATTTTTTCGGCCATCGTCGTGGTCGTGCCCCTGATTTCAGGCGTGGCGGCCGCGTATGGGATCAACCCCGTGCACCTCGGGATCATCTTCGTGGCGAATCTGGAACTGGGCTACCTCACGCCGCCGCTGGGCCTGAACCTGCTGCTGGCCTCTGTGCGCTTCAAGCGGCCCGCGCTCGAAGTGATGCGCGCGGCGATGCCGATGCTGATCATCCTGACGATCGGCGTGCTGCTCATCACCTACGTCCCGTGGCTCACGTTGGCACCGCTTGAGTGGTTCGGACGCGGCTGATGTCGAGCGCTCCGCACGAATGTGGTGCCCTTCGTGAACGGAACCGATCGCCCGCCTGAGATAGGATCAGCCGCCCCGTGACGCTGCTGACCATCGTGACGTTGTTCGCGCTCTGTGCGCTGGTGATCGTTGTCAGCGGCGCTCGGTTGTCGTACTACGGCGATGTCATCGCCGAGCGGTCAGGACTCGGCCAGGCCTGGGTCGGCGTCATCGCGATGGCGTCGGTGACCTCATTGCCCGAACTAACGACCGGCGCGAGCGCATCGGTGATCGGTGCTCCGGAAATTGCCGCAGGTGATGTCGTCGGCAGTTGCCTGTTCAACCTGCTGATTCTGGCGCTGCTCGACGTGCTGTCGCCATCACCGCTGTTTCACCGGCTGCGACCCGTCCACACGCTGTCGGCAGCTCTGGGTGCGGTCTTGCTGCTCGCCGTCGCCGCAGCGATCCTGACTGCATCGCGGTGGCCGGCTATCGGCTGGGTCGGCGCACCCAGCCTCGTGCTGTTCGGGGGATACCTGTTTGCCGTGCGATCGATTTACAACTTTGAGCGCCGGCATGATCAGGTCACCGATGACAACGTCATGGCTGAACGTTATGCCCATCTATCACTGAAGGGCGCTGTGGCCCGCTACGCGCTGACTGCCGTGGTGCTGGTCGCGGCCGCGGCGAACCTGCCGGGGCTTGCCGTCGCGTTCGCCGACGCCACCGGACTCGCGCAGGGATTCGTGGGCACGGCCTTTGTGGCGCTCTCCACTTCGCTGCCCGAACTGGTCGTGTCGCTGGCCGCCATGCGACTCGGCGCCTGGGATATGGCCGCTGCCAACGTTCTCGGCAGCAACCTCTTCAACGTGGCCATTCTGGGTGTTGACGATGCCTTCTTCCGCCCAGGACCGTTGCTCTCGGCCGTCTCCACGGGCCACGCCGTTACCGCAATTGCCGGCGCGGCAATGTCGGCCATCGTGATCGTGGGGCTCATCGCGCGCCCCCCCAGACTCTTCTCGCGTGTGTCGTGGACGACGATGGGCCTGGCCGCGGTGTACGTGGTGACCACCTGGATCGCGTTCTAGGTAGAAGAAGGTATTCACACAAGGCATGAAGGGCTGAAGGTGCCTTCCGGGGTCGGGGGATCGGTGCCCCGCGTCACTCCCGTCTGGACTCCAGCATCGCGTCGGCGAAACCCGCCGGCTTGAGCGCGAGGACCGAACAGCGCACCGAGCGCAGAATGCGTTCGGCGGTGTTACCCACCACCAGGCCCGCGAGGCCCGTGCGACCCACTGTTCCGATGACCACAAGCGACGCCCGTCGCCGCTTAATGAACGCGGACAGTACCTGGTCGCTTTCGCCCTGAACGAGATGGACGTGGACGGAATCCGGAATGTGCGCGTCCCTGATCAGCGCGTCGATCCGCGCGCGCGCCCTCTCGCGGCAGGCCTCAACGTACTGCACCAGGTCCGCCGCACTCGTATGCGACGCCAGGACCTGATGGCCGTACGCCGTCCACCCGTGCACAAGCTGGAGGGACGCGCCGGTGGCCGTTGAGACCGCGATCGCGGCCTGCGCGACACGGACCGCGAGGTCCTGGCGCTCCCGATCGTCTGGGTCGGGCGAGACAGCGGCCACCACCACCGTCTCGCCGTCAGCCTGGCGGGGCGTGACGAACCAGATCGCGCTGGGGCAGCGGCGAAGCAACTGACTGTCAGTTGGGCCGATCGGCCGGGGTGTCGCGCGGCTCACTCCATGTGATCGCAGCACGAGATCGGCCCGCCATTTCAAGGAATGACGCACCATCTCCTCGGTGACATCGCCTTCGAGCATCGCCACCGTGCACCGCACGCCCGCGCGTTTGGCGCGAGCGGCCGCGTCGGTCAGGCGCTTCTTCATGGTGGTCTTCAGAAGGCGCTGAAGATCTCTCCCTTTCGGCGTGTGCCAGGGTTCGGGAGCCAGCACATCCACCAGGCGAATCGCCCCGCCGGACTGCTTTGCCAGACGAAGACCCCGCGTCAACGCCGGCCAGCGATCGGACGTCGTATCCACATGAATCAGAATTCGTCGGAGTCGAAACATCGTGGTGTTGGCCATGGAGCTCCTGCGCTCTGTCGCGAGTCTATGCCGCCGGTCGTGACGGGCGCTCGCATCAGCCGACGATGCGTTTCACGGTTTCGACCAGCACATCCCGGCACACATCTATGTCAGCGAGAGTAACGTACTCCTCGATGCTGTGAAGTCCCGCACCGCCGGGACCAAACAACACGGATGGGATGCCGGCGCCGGCGAGAATGGCCGCGTCGGTCCAGAAGGACATGCCGACTGGGGCTGCCGACAGGCCGCGCGCGGTGAGCGCGTCCGCGAGCGCCACAGGCAGCGGTGCGGACGGACTGAGGCGATACGGCGGACGCGACGTGAGCAGCCGTACCGCGCCCAGAAACGCGGCGTCAGCCGCCCGCAGGTGCGCGAGGATCGCCTCGACCTCACCGACAACGACGCGGTCGTCTTCGCTCGTCACCGTGCGTCGCTCGAACTGCAGGACGCAACGATCGGGATACACGCTGAGTTCACGGCCACCGGAGATGATCGACGCGTGCAGTGAGGGCGTGCCCTGATGTTCGGATGGGGACCGGCCCTGCAGTTCCCGGTCGGTCGCTTCAAGGGCCATCAGCACGCGCGCCATATCCACAATGGCGTCGCGCCCCTCGAGGGGACGGCTGCCGTGCGCGGCGCGGCCTGTGGTCACGACCTCGAGCCACGCGAAGCCCTTGTGCCCTACCGCCATGGCGAGATCGGTGGGCTCGGTGACAATGGCCGCATCGGCGGTCCAGGCCTTGACCAGCGCATCGGCGCCGGCACTTGCGTACTCCTCGTCGGCCACACAGGCCACGATGAGCCGCCCACGCCGCCAGTTGTGCGCAAGTTCCACGGCCGCCGCGATCATCGCGGCCACGCCGCCCTTCATGTCCTGCGCGCCTCGGCCATACAGTCGCCCGTCTGCCACTCGAGGCGTAAAGGGGTTCGTCATGCCCTCAACGCCGACGGTATCGAGATGTCCGCACAACATGACGGCCGGCCCGGCCTCGCGACCCTCAAGCACTCCAATCACGTTCGGGCGCCCTGGCGCCGCCTCCTGAAACACGACGTCGAGGCCGCCCGCTCTCAGGGCGTGTGCGGCCACCTCGGCGACGGCGGCTTCGCCCGGTGCGCCGGGCACCAGCGACGGATTGATGGAATTTACCGAGACGAGATCGGACAGCAGGGACAGGGTCGTCATCGCAGATGGCATGATCTCAGATCGGCCGAATGATTTCTATCGGTACTCGAAGCCGGTCGCCTCTAAAGTCTGGCGTGACGCGCGAGACTTCGCGGCTAACCGCGTCAGGCGGATCGCAGTGCCACGGACCTGAATACGCGGTCTACTCCAAGACTTGGTGGGCTGACCGGACTCCGGTCGGACAATCAAGTCAGGATTGGATCCGTTAGGATTGGGTATGCCTGAAACCACGACGCGGGATCAGATTCGAGAGGCTATCGACCGGTTGCCGCCTGATGCGACGTTCGAAGACGCTATTGAGCGACTCGTGTTCCTGGCAAAGATCGAGGCAGGGCTCTCGGAGCTCGACGCCGGCAAGGGAACTCTCCACCTTTCCAGAGTCCGGTCGCATGGTTCCCGAGCGGCAGGATGATGCCGTTCGAGTCATCGTCAGGCCGTATGGCGCCGACGCGCCCATCGTCCCGTGCCATCATGCCACCAAGGCACGCAGCTCATTTGGTGCGTTGAGCCTTTCGGACGTTTGACTCAGACCACCCTGGACGGACGTGGAGTCGATTCCCGGAGATTGCCCTCAACCATGATGAATCTGCTTGCTGCCACACCAGTCCTTGGCGCCGGCCTCTATCTGGTCGGCCTCGGAGTTGCGGCGCTGGTCAGCCCGGGCCGCACTAAACGTTTTCTCGGAAGCTTCGCACGCTCGGCACCTCTTCACTTTGTCGAGATCGGGGCGCGCCTCCTTGTCGGCGCCGGTCTTGTGCACTCGGCCGCACGCATGCACTTTTCGTCGAGCTTCCTGGCGATCGGATGGATCTTAATCGCGACCAGCGTCGCCCTCCTCGTCGTCCCCTGGCGGCTGCATCATCGGTTCGCGACCTGGTCTGTGCCGATGGCCACACGCCACCTTCCGCTGTTCGCCTTCGGGTCCGTGGTCGGCGGGGCACTCTTGTTGTATGCGCTGCTGGTTCCGATACACTCTCTTCGCACGACATGGGAATGACGGCTTGGACTTGAGGAGAGAATATGGACAATGTCACGCTTCTGAAGAATCTTTACGCCGCGTTCGGCAGCGGAGATATCCCGACGGTTCTCGGGTCGATGAGCCCGGACATCAGGTGGCACGAGGCGGAGAGCAATCCCTATAGGCCCAGCGGCGAGCCCTGGGTGGGCCCTGATGCGATCCTGGCCAATCTGTTCATGAGGCTGGGCGGGGAGTGGGACGGCTTCACCGTTCATCCCGGGGCATTCTACGACGCTGGCGACAGTGTCATCGTCGAAGGACGTTACAGCGGAACCTACAAGGCGACGGGCAAGAGCATGGACGCGCAGGTGTGCCACGTCTGGGACGTCAAAGATGGCAAGGTGACCAGATTCCAGCAGTACGCCGACACGGCGAAGCTTCAGGACGTCATGAGAGCGAGCTAAAGGAATCGCGTCATCGTCGTCTCGGCGACGGATTGATGACATTTGCCGAGATCGGCTCATGCACGCTCCTCCCGCACTTTCACTCGATCTGGCCCAGGCGGTCCGTGACCGCGGCGGGCGCGCGCTCGTGGTTGGCGGTTGGGTGCGCGACCAGATGCTGGGACGCGACGCGAAAGATCTGGATCTGGAAGTGTTCGGTCTGGCGGCTGAGGCGCTGAAAGAGACGCTCGCCGGATTCGGCCACGTGAACACCGTCGGTGAAAGTTTCACCGTGTACAAACTCGGCGACCTCGATGTGTCGCTGCCCCGCCGCGAATCAAAGACCGGACGCGGCCACAAGGGCTTCGTCGTCGAAGGCGACCCGACGCTGTCGTTCAAGGACGCGGCGCGCCGACGTGATTTCACGATCAACGCGATGTCGTTCGATCCGCTCACTGCGGAGGTCATTGATCCGTGGAACGGGGCCGCAGACCTTCAGGCGCGCATCCTCCGCGCCGTGGACCACACGACGTTTGCCGAAGACAGCCTACGCGTGCTGCGTGCCTTGCAGTTCGCAGCCCGGTTCGATCTGACCATCGAGGATGGGACCCGAGAGTTGTGCCGGTCGCTGCCTCTCGACGACCTGCCCGCCGAACGCGTCTGGGGGGAGGTCGAGAAGCTTCTGCTACGCGCCGAGCGCCCGTCGGTGGGTCTGGCGCTCGCGATGGAATTGGGCGTGGTGGATCAGTTGTGGCCCGAGTTGCGTGCGCTCCTCGGCTGCGAGCAGGAGTTCGAGTGGCATCCTGAGGGCGACGTCTGGGTGCATACCTTGATGGTGGCCGACGAAGCCAGGAAACGCATCGACGGCTTGGACCATCCGCGCGCCGTGGTGATGATGCTGAGCGCGCTCTGCCACGACATGGGCAAGCCTGCGACCACGAAAGTCGAAGACGGTCGTATCCGTTCGAAGGGGCACGAAGAAGCGGGCGTGGCGCCGGCGTCTGAGTTCCTTGACCGGCTGAACATCCAGACGATGGGCGGCTACGACGTCCGCCGCACCGTGCTCGGCATCGTCGCGCACCACCTGAAGCCGACGATGTTTTATAAGTCGGCGTCGCCGGTGGGCGACGGCGCGTTCCGCCGGCTGGCGCAGAAGGTCGATCCGGAATTGCTGGCGCGTTTCGCCAAGGCGGATTGTCACGGCCGGCTCGGCATATTTGATTGTGCGGCCATGGACTGGTTCGTGGAACGCGCGCGCGCGCTCGGCGTGGAGCACCAGCCCCCGGCGCCACTGCTGCTTGGCCGACATGTGCTGGAACTGGGCGTGGCTCCGGGGCCTGCCGTGGGTGCTCTGCTGAAAGCCGTTTACGAGCAGCAGCTCGACGGCGCGGTCACGACGCTTGAGGAAGCGGTGGCGGCACTGCGCCGCCTTGTCTAACGTACGTCTGCTGTCGCAATCGCCGCCACGGGCAACGGGTTCGTGCTGGTGTTGTCGCCCGTGATCAGCCGCCGCAGGTAACCTGCCTGGCCAAGGTGGAACGCCAGATGCGCGGCAAGGTGGACGAGAAACGCTGTGGTGTTGACCGTCTTGCCTGCAAGCGACATCGGATAGTCGGCTGCCATCATCTCGTCACTTAGCGTGGGCACCACTGATTCCATGACGCCGATGGTGGTCCTGAGCTCGGCCACCAGACTCGCGCGTGTGCCTTCGCGTTGACTGAATTCCAGTTCGCGGTTGCGGACGTACAACGTGCCACCGAGCACACGTCCGACAAAATCCTGGAGGTTGCCGCAGACGTGAAGTGCAAGGTTCCCGGCCGAGTTCGTCACGCCCCGCCGCGTATGCCAGACGCTGTCGTCACTGGGAAAGGCCTCGACCTCGCGGATGAAGCCCTGCAACTCACGAACCATTTGGTTGGTCAAGATGGAAGTTACGGTCTGGGTCATATGGGAATGATAATTCTTGTCGGGGTCCTGGAGTCCTGGGGTCCCGGGGTCAAAAATGGCAAAATTGGCGGATCAGGACAATAACATCGCGGCGCTGTACCAATTGCCGCCTGGTGAGTTCACGGCGGCACGCAACGCCCTTGCGAAGCAGATGGGCGCTGCGGGCGCGGACGTGCGCACGCTCGAAAAGCCCCAGGCCGCCGCGTGGGCGGTCAACCAGCTCTACTGGCAGCGGCGGCCGGCGTACGACGCGGTCATCAAGGCGGCCGCCGCGATGCGCCATGCTCATGCGCAGATGCTCTCGGGGCGCAAGGCCGATGTCGCCCAGGCGGAAGCCGCGCACGTCGACGCGATGCGCGCAGCCACGCGGGCGATCCGGGAAGTGGCACAGGCTGCGAGTGAGGTGCTGTCAAGCTCCACACTCGAAGCGATTTCCGAAACACTGCGGGCCCTGCCGTCTGAAGACCGGCCGGGTCAACTCACGCGACCGCTCAAGCCGCTCGGGTTTGGGGCGCTGATAGGTATTGGGGTCCAGGAGTCCGGGAGTCCCGGGGTCGTCAAGAAGGAAGCGGCGGAACACGCGAAGCGCGTCAAGGCGCTGGAGAAGGCGCTCAAGGTGGCGGACGTTGCAGCGCGCGAGGCGGAGGCGGCCGTGAATGAGGCGCGCACGGCAGTGGCAAAGATCGAGCGCGACTACTCTGCCGTGCGCGATCGCCTCCAATTTCTCGAGAAGCAACGGTCTGACGCAGAGCAGGAAGCCCACCGCCGCGCCCGCGCCCTGCAGGACGCGTCGAACGCGCGCACTCAGGCGGCCCAGGACCTACTGAGGTTCGCATGATTTTCTTCAGTCCTTCATGCCTCGTGTGAAATCTCTTATGCGGTGGTGAGCCGCGTGAGGCGGCCTTCGATCGTCCGATCGCCCAGCGCAATGTAGAGATCCCCGTCACTCACTGACAACGAAAACGCCATGCGGCGATCGAGCACGTCGACCATGGCGTCGAGCAGGGCGCGATCAAAGCGGTAGAGCTCGAGCGCCTCGATCCGGTGGATGCGTTCGTTCGCCCAGAGCCGCAGCATCTGCGCGGGGTCCTTGTGTGCGTAGACGACGACCCGCCCAGCGGCCTTGCCGGCTTTGTGCACGCGCGCGGCGTCGGGCGCGCCAATCTCAATCCACACACCAATCGCGCCCGTCAGGTCGCGCACGGCAATCGTCGGCTCGTCCGGATCGGAAATGCCCCTCGAGAACGTAATCCCGTCCGTATACTCCAGGCAATACGCCAGCACACGGGTGATCAGATAGTCCTCAGACTCCGACGGATGGCGCGCCACGCGCAGGTCGAGGTGCTCGTAAACGCCCCGATCGCTGTCCGCGAGATCGATCTCGAAGGTGTAAATGGTGGAGGTCTGCGCCACTGGCCGTAACTGTACCCCTTGCGGTACGCTTGACGCATGCGAGCCGCTCTCGTCGCCACCCTTCTGGTCCTGCTCGCCGTCCCGGTGGCGGCACAAACGCCAGCGCAACCGCCGGTGGCTCCCCTGCCAATCGCGCCGCTGCCCGTGCTGGTCTTCGACATCAGGGGTGGATTCGCGTCGAGCGGACAGGACGGCACGACGGCAACTGGACTGAACGTGGCGCCCACGGACATGCCCGGGCGTCTGCGTTCGGTGGTCGTGGGACTGCACGTCTACCCGTTCCGGCGCGGTGGGTTCAAACTCGGGTTTGGCGGCGAGATGCTGTTAGGCTCGGCGTCGGGGCAGAAGACCGACACCACCGGCAAACCCGTGGGGCCGGTCATCAGGCGCCGCCTCAACGCTGTCTCGGGCCAGATTTCGTTGAACTTCGGCAAAGGCGAGGGTTGGAGCTACCTGACGGCCGGCGGCGGCCCCCTCAAGTTCGAGTCATACCTGGATGAGGCGACTCCGGACGGCGTGGGCGCCACGACGATCAACTATGGAGGCGGGGCGCGGTGGTTCACCAGTTCCCACCTGGCCTTGGCCGTAGACCTGCGGTTCTACCTGACGAGGCCGGCCCTGGCCACCACGGTCACGGCCGCCCGGGCGCGCGAACGGACTTTCCTCTTCTCACTCGGAATTTCGCTCAAATAGGCCTTCGGCTATACTTGAGAGCTTGAAAGGACTGCGAATTTGAGTAAGGACGATCTGATTGATGTCCAGGGTACCGTGGTCGCCGTGCATAGCGGCGGGCTGTATCGTGTGCAAGTGGATTCGGGCCACGAAGTTCTGGCCCAGTTGAGCGGCCGGATGCGCCGCTTCCGTATCAAGGTTGTCCCGGGCGACCGGGTCACCGTGGGCGTGTCTCCGTACGACCCCGTCAGAGGCATCATCACCTTCCGCGCTCGCTAGCTTGGCGAGTCGTAGCTTCGCACCACATTCTTTTGGCCACACACTCAGAAGCTCCCAGACCACAACGGCGCAGGCGAAGCGGTGGAGCGGGAGGCGGCGGCGCGCGCCCGGGACAGCGACCGACCGCCAGTCCTCGCTCGATGTCCACCACCCGCGTCTCGCAGCCGTTCGATCCGGCCCCCGTCCCCTTCACCTCTCTGATCACTGAGCCGGCGGTGCTCGACGCGCTGGCGCAGCGCGGCTACGTCCAAACCACGCCCATTCAGAGCGCCGTGCTGCCCTACGCGCTGACCGGTCGCGGCGTGATTGGGTGCGCCGAAACCGGCACGGGCAAGACCGCCGCGTATCTCCTCCCGATTCTCGTCAAGCTGATGGCGGCGGGCCACAAGGGTTCGCACAACACCATTCGCGCGCTGATCCTCGCGCCCACGCGCGAACTTGCCACGCAGATTGACGATGAGATTCAGGGCTTCGCGTACCACGCGCCTGTCGCGAGCGTCGCCGTCTACGGCGGCGTCCCGATGGAGCCACAGGAGCGCGCCCTCAAGGCCGGTGTCGACATCGTCGTCGCCACGCCGGGGCGGCTGCTGGACCACATGCGCAGCAACGTGGGCGACTTCTCCAAGGTGGAAGTGTTCGTGCTCGATGAGGCGGACCGCATGATGGACATGGGCTTCTGGCCCGACGTGCGCCGCATTGCCGAGATAATGCCGGCAACTTCGAATCGACAAACCATGCTTTTCTCGGCGACGATGCCGGAAGAAGTGATGCGGTTTGCGGATGAACTGTCGCCTGATGCGGCGCTCATTCAGGTGGGATCGAGCCGCGGACCGGCCGCGACGATCACGCACGAGGCGCGCATCGTGTCGTCGCGTGAAAAGCCCGCAGCGCTTGCGCGCGAACTGCGCCGCGAACGAGGCACCGCGATCGTGTTTGTCAACACCAAGATCGGCTGCGACCGGCTGGCGCGTGAACTCCATCGCTCTGGTCTGCGCGCGGCCGCGGTGCACGCCGACCGGCCGCAGAAGGAACGGACCGAGACCATCGAGGCCTTCCGATCGGGCCGCGTCAAGGTGCTGGTGGCGACCGACGTGGCCGCGCGCGGCCTGGACATTGACGATGTGGCGCTTGTGGTGAACTACGAAGTGCCGCGATCGGTGGACAGCTACGTGCATCGCGTGGGCCGCACCGGCCGCAACGACGCCACCGGCCACGCGCTCACGCTGGCCGACGAACACGAGCGGTCGTACCTCGAAGACATCGAAAAAGCCTTCGGGCTCAAACTCCTCGGGTAGTTTCAAGAATCACGATGGATCACACGAGGCGCGGAGGTTCTGTCTTCAAAGAACTTCGCGTCACGCTGCATCCCTGACTCGTTTTTCGTAGCGCGCGCTGGGCGTCAAGCGCGCGGCATACCGCGGCCTTGAGACCCAGGCCGCGCTACGTTACAGC
>Ga0105044_10000190_pt1 | contig 69689 bp, 54 predicted proteins | sample MAT01_FD_78092 | JGI IMG/M metagenome (GOLD analysis project Ga0105044, IMG submission 78092) | Freshwater microbial communities from Lake Fryxell liftoff mats and glacier meltwater in Antarctica - MAT-01 | ecosystem: Environmental > Aquatic > Freshwater > Ice > Liftoff microbial mat | place...
GGGTCTCAAGGCCGCGAAGCTCGGCGCGCTTGAGACCCAGCGCGCCCTACGTACGACGCACATGAGGAGAACACATGAAGCGCATGACGACTCGCGACTCCGCCAAGTGAGAGCCATCTGGCGCCGCCTTCGGAGTGCCGCCCGTGATGTCGTCGACGCGCGCCCGTTCCGCGCGCGCAACGCACACAACAAAGGAAAGCCGGGCACGCGTCGACGTGGCTCAGCGCTGCCCGGCTATTGATGTTCTCGGCCTTGAAGTTCAGGCCGGGCTACGTACCTCTGCGCCTCAGTGTGAGCCGTCGTGATCGCGACTACCGCCGCGGTCCGAGGTCGCGATCCCGGCGCGGCCCACGGTCACGGTCGCCGCCACGACCACCGCGGTCATCACCACCGCCGCCCGAAGGTCCGTGCGCGTCGCCACCACCGGGATACTTCGGCGACGTGCCTCGCCTTCCTTCAGCAGTACCTTGCGGCTAGAACCGCCGTTTCCGGTCGCCTATCCCCACAGCGCGGGCGCGGGCCAACTGATCAGATCCTCTTTGTAGATGAGCGGCGACCCGCGATCGGCGGAAAGCAGTAACGGGCTGTCGAGATCGACGATATCGGCGTGGCGGGCGATGAGGAGGGCGGGCGCGATGGCCAGTGATGTGCCGAGGTTGCAGCCCACCATGACGCCCAGTCCGTGTGCGCGCGCTGCGGTGGCGAGCGCCAGTGCTTCCGTGAGGCCGCCGGTCTTGTCGAGCTTGATGTTGACGAAGCGGTAGCCGGCGGCGAGCCTGTCGAGGCTGAGCCGATCGGTGATCGACTCGTCTGCACAGAGCGGCACGGGGCCCGCCCAGTCTGCCAGTGACGCGTCCAGGCCGGGCGCCAGTGGCTGCTCAATGACCGACACGCCAAGCGCTGACAGTGCGGGCACGTACGCATCAAGCTGAGCGCGCGTCCAGCCGCCGTTGATATCGACCAGCAGCTTCGCGTCTGGAGCTGCCTCTCGCACCGCATTGATCCGACCGAGATCGTCGTTGCTCCCGGGACCTCCGAGCTTGACTTTCAACCACGGCCACGTGCGATGCGCGTCGGCGGCCAAGGCCATGACGGTTGGCGAGTCGAGCCCAATCGTGAACAGCGTACGCACAGGGCCTGGGTCGATGCCTGCGAGTTCCCACACGCGTCGCCCGGTGCGCTTGGCTTCGATATCCCACAGAGCGCAATCGATTGCGTTGCGAACGGGTCCGGGCGGCAGGTCGTGTTGAAGTTGCGCGCGCGTGTACGCGGGTGGAATGCGATCGAGAAACGCCGCGCACAGTCGTCGAGTTCGCCTGGCGGCAATCGGGTCGAATTCCGCGGCTTCAGCTTCGCCAACGCCGCGAAGGCCGTCGACCTCAAGTGACACATGCAGCACGTAGCTGTCCGTGCTGACACCTCGCGAGATGCCGAACTGACCGCGAAGGGGCCACCGTTCCGTCCGGGCCTCTGTGCGCATCAGGCCCCGACCAATGCGTCCACGAGGGCGCCACAGCCAAAGCGAAGCGGATCGGTGCACGGCAGGTGCGTCTCGGCCTCCATCGCCTGAATCGAAAGCCGCGCGGTTGGTTCATCGTGCGCGGCCGTGTTGAGCGCGATGCCTGTGATTCGCGCGGCCGGGTTCGTGAGCCGCGCGGCGGCGACGTAGGCGGCGGCGCAGTCGGCGAACGAGGGAATGAAGTAGTGGGGAAAGTTGCTGATGTGCGTGCGCCCGAGTTCGTGGCACAGCACGATGGCGTCCGGTTGACTGCCGTGAATGAGGCCGAGCGTGACGGCCGCATAGGACGGATGGAACAGCGAACCCTGGCCTTCGATGACATCCCAATGGTCCACGTCATTGGGCGGCGACAGCCACTCGGCCGCGCCCGAGACGAAGTCGGCGACCACCGCGTCAATGGCCACGCCGCGCTCGGCGATGAGAATGCCGGTCTGTCCCGTCGCGCGATAGTCCGCCGCGATGCCGCGGCTGCGCATTTCACGCTCGATGGCCAGCGCGGTGTATTTCTTGCCGACCGCGCAGTCGGTACCGACGGTGAGCACTCGCTTGCCGCTGCGCTTGTCGCCACTGCCCGGCGCAAACGCTCGAGGTGGGTGGCGGACGTCAATCAGGCGCCGGCCCAGACGCGCGGCTCGTGCCACCAGTTCTTCATCGGCGTTCAAACGCGAATGCAGGCCAGCGGCAACGTCGAGACCGCACTCGAGGACCTCAAGCAGATGCCTGCGCCAGTGCGCCGGCAACTGTCCGCCGTCTGGCGCAATACCCACCACCAGCGTGCGAACACCTGCGGCGACGGCCGCAGCCGGGTGCATCTCAGACAGACCGAGGTCCACCGCGCAACCCGGCAATCTGAACTGGGCCGCGCACCACTCGGGTCGCCACTGCTTGAGGCCCATGGCCGTCTTGGCGTCCAACGGATCCTGGACGTCGCCAAGAAAGAGCAGGTACGGTTTGGCGATATCAAGCATGCGGGCGTGATTCTACCCTTGGGGGGCTACAATCGCCGCGATGACACTTCGTCGCCTTCTTCTGTGGACCGCCGTACTTGTGCTGGCCGGTTCCACCATGAGCGCCGCCCGGCGTGCCGCTCCGCCCGCCACCACCACACTCATTCAGCACGCGCTTGTGATTGACGGCACCGGCCAGCCAGGGCGCCGCGCCGATGTGCGCGTGTCCGGTGACCGCGTTCTCGCGGTTGGCGCGCTGACCCCGGCCGCCGGTGAGCTGCTGATCGACGCCGCAGGTTTTGCATTGGCGCCCGGATTCATCGACACACACAGTCATCACGCCGGCAGTCTCGACACGGCACGGGACGCCCTCGCCGTCGTCAGCCAGGGCGTCACCACCATCGTCAGCGGTCAGGATGGCGGCGGCATCGATCTGGCGGCATTGTTTGCCGGGCTCGAGCGCACGCCGGTGTCGGTGAATGTGGCGTCAGATGCCGGACATGGAGCGATCCGTTCTCGCGTGATGGGCAAGGACTTTGCGCGCCCAGCGACGAGCGTCGAAATCGATCAGATGAAGCGGCTCGTGAACGTGGAGATGGACGCAGGCGCACTCGGACTGTCGACCGGTCTCGAATACGATCCCGGCATCTACTCCACGCCGGAAGAAGTGCTGGCGCTCGCCAAAGTGGCCGGCGATGCCGGCGGGCGTTATGTCAGTCACATCCGCAGTGAGGATCGCTGGTTCTGGCAGGCACTCGACGAGGTGATCACCATCGGGCGCGTCAACAAGATGCCGGTGCAGGTGTCGCACATCAAGCTGGGCATGCTCGATCTCTGGGGACAGGCCGAGAACGTCATCGGCGTGCTCGATCGCGCCCGCGCGTCCGGGGTCAATGTCACCGCCGACATTTATCCGTACACCTACTGGCAGTCGAACCTCGGGGTGCTGTATCCGAAGCGCAACTTTGCAGACAGAACGGAAACCGAGTTTGTGCTTGCCCACGTCGTTCCGGCCGACGGTGTGATCTTCAACAACTTTCCAGGTCATCCCGAGTACACCGGCAGGACGCTCGCGCAAGTGGCTGAGCTGCGAAAGACGTCGCACGTGCAGACACTGCTCGATTTGCTCGCGGAGCCCGATGGCTCTGGCGCGGGCATTGTCGCCAGAGGGATGTCAGACGATGATGTCGCACGGTTGCTGCAGTGGCCGATGGCGAACGTGTGCAGCGACGGCCGGTCGACGGGGTTGCATCCGCGTGGGTTCGGCAGTGTTCCGAAGGTGCTCGGCCCCTACGTGCGTGACAAGAAGCTCTTCTCGCTGGAGGAGGCCGTCCGCAAGATGACCAGCCTCGCGGCCGCCAACGTCGGCCTCGTCAATCGGGGCCGCATCGCGCCGGGATACTTTGCCGACCTCGTGCTCTTCGATCCGGCGGTGGTCGCCGACCGCGCTGACTTCGGCCGCGCGCAGGAGCAGGCTGTGGGCATCGGCACGGTGTGGGTGAACGGCGAGGTCGTGTTCCGTGACGGAAAGACGACAGGGGTGTACTCCGGCCGGCCCATCCGGCGAGGCCGATAAAGGCCGCGAATTCTGAGGAACTGACCCCCCTGAACACCAGACGGCTGATGCGCGCGAGCCGGATGTCCACGACACGCCGATTTGACCTCTTCGTGATGCCATCAGACGCGATAATCGTTCCTCAGTCACTCCCCGCATTCGCATGAAAGAGGAACCCAGATGGCAGACCCGAACCTGACCGGTCAGTCCACCGTGCCGACCGTGCCCGGTGTCAAAGGCGAGCACACTTCTACCGGCGAGGGCGTGGCCGGCGTCAGCAAGGCTGGAACCGGTGTGCACGGCAGCAGCGAATCCGCCTTCGGTGTGCTCGGCGAATCGAAGACCGGTCGCGGCGTCGTGGCCCTGAGCGACAGCGACTACGGCCTGCGCGCCGCCAGCCGCGCGTCCGCAGGGATCCGCGGCAGCTCGGTCGAAGGGCGCGGCATCGAGGGCTGGGCCACCAAGGCCGAAGGCGTGGTCGGCATCAGCACCGAGGGCAACGGCGTCTGGGGGCAAACCGACGGCGCCGGCGTCGGCGTGCTGGGCACCAGCAAGACGGGCATCGGTGTGCACGGCATCAGCGCATCCGGCCCTGGCGTGCACGGCGAATCGACCTCCGGACGCGGCGTCGTCGCCATCAGCACGAACGACTACGGGCTGCGCGCAGCCAGTACCAAGTCGGCCGGTATTCGCGGCAGTTCTGTTGAAGGCCGCGGCGTCGAAGGCTGGGCCACGGCGTCCGAAGGAGTCGTGGGCGTCAGCACAACCGGCAACGGCGTCTGGGGACAGACAGACGGCGCCGGCGTCGGCGTGCTGGGCACCAGCAAGACGGGCATCGGCGTCTACGGCAAGGGCGGCAAACTCGCTGGTTTCTTCGAAGGCGGCGTCGAAGTGACTGGCGACCTCGCCGTGACTGGCGACATCCGTCTCGCCAACGCCGACTGCGCCGAAGACTTTGACATCGCCGCTGACCAACAGCTCGAGCCCGGGACGGTGATGGTCCTCGGAGAGGAAGGCACGCTGCACCAGAGTCAGCACCCGCACGACAAGCGGGTGGCGGGTGTCATCTCCGGCGCCGGGGACTACAAACCCGGCATCGTCCTCGACAGGCGACCGACGCAGCATCAGCGCCAGCCAGTGGCGCTCCTTGGCAAGGTCTTCTGCAAGGTGGACGCGCAGTACGCGCCGATCGAAGTCGGCGATTTGTTGACGACGTCGGCGACGCCAGGTCACGCGATGAAAGCGGGCGGACCGCTGCAGGCCTTCGGTGCAGTCATCGGCAAGGCCCTCCGGCCGCTCAAGGACGGGCAAGGGCTGATCCCGATTCTGATCGCGTTGCAGTAGAGGGCATCATGGCCACCCTCAGGCAAGCGGTTGAACGGCAGCGCGAGAGCGGCATCATCCCCAAGAGCGGCGGCGTCAGTCTCCGCATGCTGCACGGCCTGTTTCACCCGGTCCCGGCAGGCTCGACGCGGGCCCTGGTGTCGTCGATGTTCGCGGGCGTGTCGAAGAAGCTCCCCTGGGCGGTCATCCTCTGCCGCTTCAAGGACTCACCAGCCACACCCAGTGCCGCCAATCAGGCGATCGAGGACTTCTACCGTCAGGCCTTTACGCCCGGGTCGGGCGGCTTCATCGAATACTGGCGAGACGTGTCACTCGGGGCCATCGACATCTCGGGTAGCCGCGTCTTCGGCTGGATCGACGTGGAGATTCTCCGCAGCGAGGCGGGCGGTGCGCCTGGCTCCATGCCGTCGGGGCCGGGACGACGAGGGCTGACCACGTTCGCTATCGATGCGCTGAAACGTCAGCAAGGGGACCACGTACTCGACGGCTTCACCGGACCGATCGTCGTCTACACCGAGAACTGGTCCAAGGACGGCATCCCGACCGACGCCACCTGGGAGACGCCGGGGATGTTCCCGTTCTGGATCGATGGCAGCAGCGACGGCAAGATCGTCTGCGTCACGCCACCGCACGACGGCAACATCACCGCACACGAAATGGGGCACGTCTTCGGCATGCACCACGACCTTGATTCGGATCTGGCCACCGACTACAGGGACCCGAGCTGCATCATGAGTCAGAACGGACCGTTCGTGCAGCCGCCGTGGGACCGCAACTTCGGCCCCGCGCTCTGCCTGCCGCACCTGATGCAGCGCGAATGGATGTACACGCGTCGAGTGTTTACCGACGATGGCGCGTGGATGTCGCAGGGGGAGGGGATCTCGCTGCCGCTGGCGCCGCTCAGTCGTCCGGGCACCCGGGCCAACCTGGGGATCAAGCTCGCCTTCACGCGCGGCGATCTCAGCTGGGACTACTACCTGGAGTACATGATCCCGACCGAGTGGAACCGGGGTGTTCCTGGCGCGCCGTATCTTCTGATTCGCCGCATGGCGCCGAAGTACGGCGGCACGCCAGCCTATCTTGGGTTCACCACGATTCCCGCCACCGTCGGCGCGTCGTCCGAGGTGATCGAGAGATCCGGTAATGTCCGGTTCCGCGTCGAGTTGATCGACGCGCAGGGGCCGGTCGTCAAGGTCACCGCGAAGAAGTTATAGGCGAGCGGCGTTCTCAACCTACCGCCGCGGTCATCACCATCGGGATTACTGGCGCCGTGTGCGTCACCGCCGCCAGGATAGCGCGGCGCAGGGCCTCGCCTTCCTTGAGAGCGTCGCGGTCAGTTCCTGGATGATCGAAGCCCTCGGCTACACTGCGTCGGGGTTTGTGGCGGCGAAATCCGCCCCAGGTGATCTGCCCGAGCGCCTGATAGGCGCTTGTGTCAGGGACAGACCCACGTAGTACAGGCCTTCGCGTCCCCCACCTGCTCTGTGGCGATTGAAAGGTGGTGACGCATCTGGAGAAGGACGCGGCAGGGCAGGGAGATGCCGCCCGTGGCGTCGTCGACGCGCGCCCGTTCCACGCGCGCAACGCACACAAGAAAGAAAGCCGGGCACCCCTCGGCGTTGCTCAGGGTGGCCCGGCTATTGATGATCGCGGTCTTGAGCACCAGACCGCGCGACATACCTCGAAGCGCTACCGGCGCGGTCCGCGGTCGCGATCCCGGCGCGGCCCACGATCACGGTCGCCGCCGCGGCCGCCGCGGTCGTCACCGCCACCCGAAGGTCCGTGGGCATCGCCGCCACCGGGATACCGTGGCGTCATGCCTTCGCCTTCCTTCAGCAGCACCTTGCGGCTGAGCCGCACCTTGCCGGACGGATCGATGTTGATGACCTTGACCTCGATCTGCTCGCCTTCCTTGAGCTCGTCGCGGACATTGGCCACGCGGTAGTTCGCCATCTCGGACACGTGGAGCAGGCCGTCCACACCGGGCATCACTTCGATGAACGCCCCAAAGTCCGTGATGCGCTCGACGCGGCCCATGTAGACCTTGTCCTGTTCGGGCGTCGCGGTGAGTTCCTGAATAATCGCAATCGCCCGCTGCGCCGCTTCGTCGTCTGACGACGCGATGTTGATGCGGCCATCGTCTTCCACATCGATCTTTACGCCCGTGCGCTCGACGATGCTGCGGATGACCTTGCCGCCGGGTCCGATGACGTCGCGAATCTTCTCGACGGGGATCTTGATGGTGATGATGCGCGGCGCGTAGGTGGAAATGTCCTTGCGCGACGTGCCCAGCGTCTCCGCCATCTTGCCGAGGATGTGCAGCCGCCCCTGGCGCGCCTGCTCGAGCGCCTTGCGCATGATGTCCATGGTGATGCCGCCCACCTTGATGTCCATCTGCAGGGCCGTGATGCCCGTGGCGGTGCCCGCCACCTTGAAGTCCATGTCGCCGTAGTGGTCTTCGGCGCCCGCGATGTCGCTCAGCACGGCCCACTTGCCGGTCTGCTCGTCCATCACCAGGCCCATCGCCACACCGGCCACCGGCGCCTTGAGTGGCACACCGGCGTCCATCATCGACATCGCACCACCACACACCGACGCCATCGACGACGAGCCGTTGGATTCGAGAATGTCGGACACGACGCGAACGGTGTAGGGGAACGCTTCCTGGCTGGGCATCACCGGCGCGAGCGCGCGCTCGGCCAATGCGCCGTGACCAATTTCCCGACGGCCGGGGCCGCGCAGGAACTTCACTTCGCCCACCGAGAACGGCGGGAAGTTGTAGTGGAGCATGAACCGCTTGTACGACTCGCCGTCCACCTTCTCAATCTTCTGCGCATCGTCATCCGTGCCGAGCGTGGCGCTCACGAGTGCCTGCGTCTCGCCGCGCGTGAACACGCACGATCCGTGCGCCCGTGGGAGGACACCGACTTCGGTCCAGATCGGACGAATTTCGTCGAAGCGACGACCGTCCAGGCGCTGCCCGCGGTCGAGAATCTCCTCACGGAGGATGCGCTCCTTGAGACCGCCGATGAACGACTTCGCCTCGGACTGCTGCTCTTCGGGGAAGCTCTTGACGATTTTGCCGATGACCTTGTCCACCGTCGCGTAGTTCTCGAGCTTCTCGCGAATGCGCATGGCCGCGGCCAGGGGTTCGTAGGCTTTGCCTTCCACGGCCGACTTAAGGTCGGCGTTGACGGCTTTGGCCGTGACCACGGTCTTGGCCTTGCCCACTTCCTTCTTGAGGTCGTCGATCATCGCCACGATCTGCTTGATGGCGGCGTGGGCCGTCTCAAGCGCCGTGATCATCTCTTCTTCGGTGGCTTCTTCGGCGCCCGACTCCACCATCATGATGGCGCTCGCGCTGCCGGCCACCACCAGGTCCATCTTGCTGGTCTTGCGCTGCGGGTAGCTGGGATTGACGATGAACTGGCCGTCGATCAGGCCGATGCGCACGGCCGCAATCGTCTGCTCGAAGGGAATCGAGGAAATGGCGAGCGCGGCGGACGCGCCGGTGATCGCCAGCACGTCTGAATCGTTTTCCGCATCAGCAGAGATCAACATGCCGATGATCTGCGTCTCGTAGAACCAGCCGCTCGGGAAGAGCGGGCGAATCGGACGGTCGATCAGGCGGCAGGTGAGGGTTTCCTTGTCAGCCGGTTTGCCCTCGCGCTTGAAGAAACCGCCCGGGATGCGTCCCGAGGCGTAGGCAGACTCGCGGTAGTCCACGGTGAGGGGCAGGAAGTCGATGCCCTCGCGGGCCGCGGCGGAACGGCACGCGGTGACCAGCACCATCGTGTCGCCCTGGCGGATGATGACCGAGCCATCGGCCTGTTTGGCCAGCTTGCCGGTCTCAATCGACAGGGTCGACGAGCCGATCGTCAATTCTCTTCGGAGCATGAGTGACATATCCTCTTCTGGGTGCTTGTGTTGTCGCGGGTGAGTGCTACTTGCGGATGCCGAGCCGCTTGATCAGATCTGTGTAGCGGGCGGCATCTTCCCGACGCACATAGTCGAGCAGCCGGCGTCGCTGGCCAACCATCTTGAGCAGGCCGCGGCGCGAGTGGTGATCTTTGGCGTGGGTCTTGAAGTGTTCGGTGAGGTAGGTGATGCGTTCGCTGAGAATCGCCACCTGCACTTCCGGCGAGCCGGTGTCGCCTTCGTGAGTCTTGTACGTACTAATAACTTCGGTCTTTCGGTCCTTGCTCAGCACGATGTGTACCTTCCACGAGCCGCCCAGAGTGCGCGAAATGCGCATGACCAGACTGGCCGTAATTCTTGCCCTACAAAGGGTTAATTCTATCCGAGAACCACAGAAGGGTGCAAAAGGCCCCCGCGCAGATCGGCCAGCGCCACAAGAGCCCCGGCGTGGTCGAGCAACCGGATTTTCGTGAGCCCGGCGCCAGATGGCGCCCAGGGGCCTTCCACAAACTGGGGCCCGACCGGGTTGCCATGGCGCACCCGGACCAGCCCGCCCTCGGATAGCCGGACGGCCGGCAGGTCTGGCAGGGCGTCGGCCAGCGAGATGAGCCGGGGCTCGATCAGAGGCCCCAGCTGGTCGGCCTCATCAAGCGACGTGGCCGCCTCCACCTCGAACACACCCGACCGGGTGCGCCGCAAAGCCTGCAAATGAGCGCCACATCCGAAGCGCTCGCCTAGGTCGCGCGCCAGGGACCGCACGTAGAAGCCGGCCGTCACAGTCATGGTGAGCTGGACCAGATCTCCGGTCCGTGCGACCACATCGAGCTGGCGGACCGTGACCATCGCCATTTTCAGCGGCACGTGCTGATCCTTGCGCGCCAGGTCGTAAGCCTTGTGGCCATCCACTTTTTTTGCCGAGTGCTGCGGCGGCATCTGCTCGAACGTGCCGCGAAACTGGTCCAGCGCAGCGGCCAGCGCGTGATCGGAAGGCAGCGGACCCGACAGTGCGCTCGTCGTCAGCCGTTCTCCAGCCGCATCGTCTGTGGTCGTGGCCCAGCCGAGCCGCACGGTGGCTTCGTACACTTTGTCGTGACCGCTCAGGAGCGATGCGAGGCGCGTGGCCTTGCCCAGCAGCATCACGAGCAGGCCGGTCGCACGCGGGTCGAGCGTTCCTGCGTGGCCGATACTCCGTTCACGTGTGACCTGTCTGAGCCTCGCGACCACGTCGTGCGACGTCGGGCCGCTTGGTTTATCTATGAGAAGGACGCCGGTCATTTGTAATGGCGAAATCACTGTGCGCTTTGGACATCGTCGGCGGCGAGCGCCAGGCCAACCGCCGAGACGATCGCGGCCGTGACCGAACTGCGCGACCCGCCGACCTTACAGGCGGCTGCGTTGACGTGCCCGCCGCCTCCGTGTTGCAGCGCCACGCCACGCACGTCGACCGCACCCTTCGAGCGCATGCTGACGCGATACTGTGTGTCGGTGTGCTTACGCACGAGCGCCACGGCCAGCACGTCTTTCGCACCCAGGGGCAGGTTCACGAGGCTATCGGTATCGTCAGTGGTCGCGCCGCAGGCCGCCAGAATCTCGTCGTCGTAGTACAGCACGGCAAGGCGGTTGTCGTGGTGCAGTTCCATGGCGTTGAGCAGGGCGCCGGTGAGCCGAATTCGGCCCACACCGAAGCTGTCGAAGATCTCGCGTGAGAGGAGCGCCGGGGACACACCCGTGGCCGCGACGCGGGCCGAGGCATGAAACGTCCGCGCCGAGATGGGGCCATGCCTGAAGCCGCCCGTATCGGTCACGATGCCCAGATACAGGTGCGCGGCCATGTCTCGGGTCCATGCTACGCCAAGCGCGTCGATCACATCGGCCACCATCTCTGCGCACGATGCGGCTGTTCGGTCGAACCAGTTCACCGAGCCGAACATCGTGTTGCCCACGTGGTGATCAATGTTGATCACGGTCGGCCGTTCCAGCCCTGTCACCTCGGTCCTGGCCAGATCGCCGCACTCCATGACGATGGTGGCTTCAGCGCCGGCGGCGACGTCGGGCAGGGGAGGCGCCGCGGGCGCCACCACGATGCGATCGGCGCCGGGGAAACTCCGGTAGACCGCCGGCACCGGGTCGTGGTTGATGAGGCGCACACGTTTGCCCAGCGCGTCGAGGGCGAAGGCCATCGCGAGCTGAGAGCCGATGGCATCACCATCGGGTCGCGCGTGAGAGGTGATGAGAAATGCGTCGTGCCGGCTGATGGCCGCTGCGACGTCAGCCGCGGAACCGCTCATGACTCGTCATGCACCCGTGTCATCCGTGTCATCGGTGCGGAGGGCGGCCGGGACGTCAGCGGCAGGGGCTGCGTCGTCTGCCGGAATCGCGTTTTCTTCGGCTTCGACTGGGAGCGCGTTTGCGTCTCGCTCAGCCTTGAGGTCAATCAGGATTTGTTCGATGCGGTCCTGGTGCTCGACCGACTGGTCGTAGAAGAACTGGAACTCCGGCACGCGCCGGAGCCTGACGCGCGAGGCGATCTGCCGCCGCAGGTATGGCAGGGCGCGGTCGAGCGCCTTCTGCGTTTCCTTGCGCTGTTTTTCGTCGCCGATGACGGTGTAGAGCACACGCGCCAGTTGCAGGTCGGGCGTGACCTTCACGCGCGTGAGCGTGAGGAAGCCGATGCCCGGGTCGTGCGCCTGTTGCGAGAGGATCCGGCTCAGTTCCTGCCGGATTTGCTCGCCGACCCGGTCCGCGCGGGCTCCCTGTGCCATTACAGCGTCTGCGCGATTTTCTCGACGTGGAAGACTTCGATCATGTCGCCCACCTCGACGTCGTTGTAGCGGTCGAGGCTGATGCCGCACTCCATCCCCGACTTGACCTCGCTCGCATCGTCCTTGAAACGACGGAGCGAGCTGATGCGGCCAGTCCAGAGGACCTTGCCGCCGCGCGACAGGCGTGCCTGCGCGTCGCCGGCGCGGGTGATGCGCCCTTCGGTGACCATGCAGCCGGCCACGGTGCCGACCTTGGGCGACCTGAAGATCTGCTGCACGGCGGCCGCGCCGATGCGGGCCTCTCGCAACGTCGGTTCGAGCAGGCCCGTCATGGCCTTCTTAATCTCGTCGGTGACGTGGTAGATGATCGTGTGATGGCGGATCTCCACGTCCTCGCGCTCGGCCACTTCGGCCGCCGAGCGGTCGGGTTTGACGTTGAAGCCGATGATGATGGCTTTCGACGCCGTCGCGAGCAACACGTCGGATTCGTTGATGGCGCCAACACCCGAGTGAATGATGCGCACCTTCACGCGCTCTTCACTGAGCTTCGACAGCGTGTCCGACAGCACTTCGGCCGAACCCTGCACGTCGGCCTTGATGATGATCGCCAGCTCCTTCAGCTGGCCTTCGGCCATCTGCTGCTGCAGCGATTCGAGCGTCATGCGGGAGCCACGTGCACCGAGCGCCTTGGCTTTGGCCAGCGTCTGACGGTAGGTGACAATCTGCCGGGCCTTGATCGGATCGTCGATGACCTGCAGCGTGTCGCCAGGCGAGGGCAGGGCCGACAAACCCAGAATCTCCACCGGCGTAGAGGGCCCTGCGAATTTGACCTTGTGGCCCAGGTGGTCAAACAACGCACGCACCTTGCCGTCCACCGTGCCGGCGATGAACAGGTCGCCTTCGCGAATGGTGCCGTCCTGCACGAGCACCGTGGCCACAGGACCGCGGCCCCTGTCGAGTTTGGCTTCAAGCACGGTGGCCTGCGCCATCCGCGAGGGGTTGGCCTTGAGCGACGCCAAATCAGCCACGAGCAGGATCATCTCCAGGAGCTGATCAAGATTCGTCCGCTGCTTGGCCGACACCTCCACCGTGACGGTCGTGCCGCCCCATTCTTCCGGCTGCAGTCCCAGTTCGGAGAGTTCGCGCTTCACGCGTTCGGGGTTCGCGCCTGGCACGTCGATCTTGTTGACCGCCACGACGATCGGCACATTGGCCGCTTTGGCGTGGTCGATGGCTTCCTTCGTCTGCGGCATGACGCCGTCGTCGGCCGCCACCACCAGAACGACGATGTCGGTGACCTTGGCGCCGCGGGCGCGCATCATCGTGAAGGCGGCGTGGCCGGGCGTGTCGAGGAAGACAACGCGACGGCCGTTGACGTCCACCGAGTAGGCGCCAATGTGCTGGGTGATGCCGCCCGCTTCACGCTCGGCGACCTTCGTTGCGCGAATGGCGTCAAGCAGCGTGGTCTTGCCGTGGTCCACGTGCCCCATGACGGTCACGACCGGTGCGCGCGGCACCAGTTCTTCGGCCTTCGACGTCTCGGTCTCGAGGTCGGTCACTTCTTCTTCGAACGACCGGATGAGCACCTCGGCGCCGAAATCGCGCGACACCATCTGGGCCGTCTCGGCGTCGAGGGTCGAGTTGATCGTCATCATCATGCGACGATCCATCAGCTTCTTCAGAACGTCCTTCGCCTTCACCTCGAGTTTGTCGGCCAGGTCCTTCACCGACATGCCCTCGGCCAACGTGATGAGCTTGGTGATGGGCGGCGGCGGCTCCTGCATCATCGGCATGCTGGGCCGGTCGTCGCGGCGCGGTCCCCGGGTGCGCGGACCCGAGTACGACGGCCGATACCCGGTTTGACCCGGACGATACTGGCCGAGCGGCGGACGCTGACCGAGGGGGCTTGACGGGCTGCCGGGAGTACCGGGCCGCACCGGTTGCGAAGGCAGCGGGCGCGGACCGCCCAGAGGCGGCCGTGGGCCGGCGGGCATCGGACGGCCCATCGGGCCACCCTGGCGCAACTGCATGCTCGGGTCGGCCGGCCGTGTCGGCGCGGGCGCCGATTGCTGTGGCCGGACAACAGGACGCTGCGGAATGGGTCGGGCGGCCGGGGCTTCTCCCGTGAGCGGGTCTTCAATGCGCAGCCTGCGTGTGGGAGGCACCACGCGTCCCGACGGACGGAGTGGCGCCGGCGACGCCACTGGCGTAGGCTGCGCGGGTGGCGCAACTGGCTTGGCGACGCGAGGCTCAGGTACCACCACGGGCGGGACATGAACCACGGGCGGCGCCGCAACGGGTGTGGCCGCCACGGCAGGGGCGGGTGACTCCACCACCGGTGCCGCCGGGGACTCGGGTTCCACGACGATCTCAACGACAGGCGCGGGGACTGGTTCTGGCTCCACCGGCACCACAGGCTCAGGCTCTGGGACCGTTGTGGGCTCTGGTACGAGAATGACCGTCGCGTCTGGTGTGACGACAACTGTTTCGTCGGTGGCCGTGACGGGCCTGACGGTTTTGACCAACCGTGGCCGCAATACCGGCGCGGCGGGCTTGACGGGCTCGGGCGCCTTGCTGCCCTTGGCCGGGGCCTTCTTGGCCGGCGTCGCCGGCGTGTCAGCAAACAGCGCGCCTCCGGGCAGCGTGATCTTCCGCGCGCGTGCCTGGCGTTCGACGAACTGGCGGGCGACGATCTCCTCGATCGAACTCGACGCGCTCTTGGCCTCGATGCCCGTTTCTTTCTTGAGCAGCGCGAGGGCTTCCGGGCTTGAGAGGCCCAGCAGTTCAGCGACTTTATAAATCCGGACAGTGGCCAAAAGGAACCTCGAAGAATCTACAAACGGAAATCGAACATCTCAAATCGAATCGGGCGATCGCACAGCTATCCTTCGACCGCCGCAGCGGCTGCCTGAATGGCTGCCACGGTCTCGGCGTCGAAGCCGGGCAATGCCAGGAGCGCTTCGCTGCTTGCCGCGCGCACCTGCTCGATGGTCGTGAAGCCGGCCGCCGTGAGGGCGCTGATGACCTCCACGTGGATGTCCGGCAGCACAAGCGGGGCAGCGGCCTCGGTGGCGCCGCCAAACTCCAGGCCGGCCATCGTCAGTTCCACTTCTTTCTTCTTGTCTTCGTCGCTCTTGATGTCGATCTTCCAGCCGGTGAGCTTGGCCGCCAGTCGAACATTCTGGCCCTTCTTGCCAATCGCGAGCGACAGTTGCCGATCCTCGACCAGCACTTCCATCACGCGGGCTTCGTCGTCGATGATCGTCACGCGCTGCACCCGCGCGGGGCTGAGCGCCTTGGTGACAAAGTCCACCTGATCTTCCGACCACTCGACGATGTCGATTTTCTCTCCGCGCAGTTCGCGAATGATGGCCTGCACGCGGGTGCCGCGCATGCCGACGCACGCGCCGACCGGGTCCACATCACGTTCGCGCGAGAAGACCGCGACCTTTGCGCGATCGCCGGCCTCACGCACACAGCCGCGAATCATCACCGTGCCGTCGTAGATCTCGGGCACTTCCTGTTCGAACAGTTTGACGAGCAGTGCCGGGTCGGTGCGCGACAGCACCACCTGCGGCCCCTTGGCGTTGAGCGTGACGGCCTTGATCACGGCACGCACACGGTCGCCGATGGCGTAGTTTTCGGCGCGTGACTGCTCGCGGCGGGGAATCTGCGCCTCGATACGGCCGATTTCCACGATGAGGTCGCCGCTCTCGAAGCGCTTGACCATCGCGTTGACCACTTCGCCCACGCGCTGACTGAACTCGTTGTGGATCTTCTCGCGCTCGGCTTCCCGGACGCGCTGGGCAATCACCTGTTTGGCGGTTTGCGCGGCGATGCGGCCGAGTTTGGCCGTTTCTTTCGGAAACTCGATTTCCATCCCCGTCTCGGCTTCCTCGCCGTACAGTTCCTGCGCTTCGCTGAGCAGAATCTCCTTGGCGGGGTCCACCACCGTTTCCACGATCTGCCTGACCGCGTAGAGCTCCACCTGCCCGGTTTCCATGTTGAAACGCGACCGAAGGTCGTCGTCTTCCTTGAACACCTTGCGCGCGGCCGCCAGATAGGCGTCCTCGATCGCGCTCACGACGATGGTCGGGTCGATGCCCTTGTCCTTCGCCACCATGTCAATCATCTGCTGCAGTTCAGTCGCCATAATCAGAACTCAACTTCCAGTCGCGCCCGGCGAACTCCGCCAAGCGGCACTCGATGGACCCGCCGGCCTTCGGTGAGGAGAATGTGCCCCCCATCGAAGCCAGACAGCCGGCCCGCGAAACTTGTCTGCCCCTCCACCGGCTCAGACATCACGATCTTGGCCAGACGCCCCGTGAACCGACGATAGTCGGCTTCGTGACGCAGCGGCCGATCGAGGCCGGGTGAGGACACCTCAAGGGTGTAGGCCTGTCCCAGCGCCGCACCCAAATCATCTTCCACGTCGAGCAACGTTCCCAGGTCGTGGCTCACGCGTTGGCAGTCGCCAATCCCAACCGCCTGGTCGGGCCGGTCCGGACCGTCCGATTCCTGCCACGGACGATCCACGATCACCCGCAGAACCCAGCCGATCGACTCGCGCCGGAACTGCAGATCAAACAGCTCCAGACCATGACTCTCCATCACGCGGATGGCCGCTTGTCGTACCCGTTCAATAGCGGCCTCGCGCGACATAACTCACTGAAACGGGTCCTAAAAAGACAAAAAGTGGGCACGGGCCCACTTACCACTGCATTCCCGTTACGACCACCCGAGAGTATAGCACCCTTCGGGAGAGCGCCTTACATGAACGAGCAGGTCGTGGCGGGCGGGGCCGGTGAAGCGGCGATCGCGGCCGTGACCAGGTCGGCCATCACGGTATAGCCGTGGTCACTGGGGTGGAAACCGTCACTCGAATAAAACGCCGACTGGTAGACCGCCGCGTTGCACATCAGGTCGATGACCCGGACCCGCGTGGAGCGCGTCACGTTCATGCCAGCCGTGAAGCCGGCTGAGAGCTGGCGGAGGTACGCCCGATCGTCTTCGGAGTACCCGGCCGCATACGGCAGGCGGCCCAGGTTGGGCAGGTTCAGGACGATGACGGTCGCCCCGGGCGCGCGTGACGTGATGCCGGTGACGAAGGCCGAAAAGTCGCGCGCGAAGTTCTGAATCTGGGTCTGGGTGTACGCCGGGCGGGCGCTTGACGCCAGGGGTTTGAGTGCAGCCCCAATGGCATTGACGCCGTTGGCGTCGGAAAACACCGTCACAAGCGTGGAGCCGGTGGCGACAAAGGGCAGTTGGCCGTCGATCATGTTCGCCGGGATTCCCCGCCCCAGACTGTTGCCGATCGTCATGATCTCGCGGCTCAGCACGGCGCCCGGAACGCCCAAATTGAGGAAGGCCATCGTGGGAGTGGTGGCGCGCAGGCGGCGCGCGACGATTTGGACATAGCCGGCCCCGTCCGGGCAGGCCGAAAACGGTACGCAAGGTGCACTGCTGCCGTAGCCAATCGCATCGCTGGCACCCAAGGCCGTGTAGCTGACGGCGCCCAGCACCACCGGCCCGGGTTCGGTCGGTTTGGTGAGCGCATCGCAGCCGGCCGACAGGGCCACCAGGGCCGCCGCAACCACCCCGGCCATGGGCGCGCGCCAGGAACCGGGCCGCAAGGGGAAACACGTCATCTCCAATTAGTATCGGTCAGTGCGCCTCAGATCGGTATACGGAGGGCCAAAGGCTGGGTGTCGTTTTCGTCGAAAAAGACGCCCGACGTCTTTTTTACTCCCGCCAGAACGATCTCGCGCGGGATGACGACGAGGTCGTAGCCGCGGGAGCCGGAGATGGTGGCGTCTACGACGGTGCCCCGCACGAGCGTCGCGGGATCGCACTGGTCGAAGTACACCATCGCGTCGATATCGGGCGCCTGGCCTTCCAGCCGGCCAAGCATCACGAGGTCAGACTCCGGCGACGGGCCGTCCACCATCACACGCACCGCGTCCCCCTTCCGGGCCTTCAGCCGCTTCGCCACGATCTGCTTCTGCAGCTTCATGACGGCGCTTCGCCGCGCCTGCTTCACCTTCGCCGGCACGTCATCGTCAAACTCGTGCGCACGAGTGCCTTCTTCATGGGAGTACGTGAACACCCCCACATGATCAAACTCAGTCTGACGCACGAAATCCATCAACTGGGCCACGTCGTCTTCGGTCTCGCCAGGGAACCCGACAATGAACGTGGTGCGCAGGGTCACGCCTGGCACCAACCGGCGCACACGGGTCAGCAACTTGTCGTAGGTCGCGCGATTGCCGGGACGCCGCATGCGCCGCAACACCTCCGCCGAGGCGTGCTGCAGGGGCAGGTCGATGTACTTGCACACCTTCGGGCACTCCGCCATCGCGGTCAGTACGTCGTCTGTGATCGTCGTGGGGTAGAGATAGAGCAGCCGAATCCACTCGAGCCCATCCACGTCGTTGAGCCGCCGGAGCAGCGCGGCCAACGCGCCTCGTTCACCTCGGTCGATGCCGAAAAACGTCGTGTCCTGTGAAATGAGCAGCAGCTCCTTCACGCCCTGTGACGCAAGCTGTTCGGCCTCGCGGACGACGGCGTCCACCTCGCGACTGCGGTATTTTCCGCGCAGCGTCGGGATGATGCAGAACGCGCAGGTGTAGTCGCATCCTTCGGCGATCTTCACATAGGCGAAGTGCGATGGCGTGGTGAGCACCCGCGGCGTATCGCTGCCATACAGGTAGGTGATGTGCGCGCCGGGATGCTCTTTCACCCCCGTCACTTCGGCTCTCGACCGGAACAACGTCATCGGCGTCGCCTGGCCCGCAATCGCGCCGACGATTTCTGGCACTTCGCCGGTGCCCAGGCACACGTCAATTTCCGGGATCTCGGCTTTGAGCTGGTCGCGATACCGCTCGGCCAGACAGCCGGTGACGATGAGTTTCTTGCACGACCCATCGCGCTTGAACTGCGCCATCTCGAGGATCGCATTGACCGATTCTTCTTTTGCGTTGTCGATGAACGCGCACGTGTTGACGACGATCACTTCCGCAGTGGAGGCGTCAGACGTCAGCTCATGCCCGGCGTGTTTCGCCAGGCCGAGCATGACCTCGCCGTCGACGAGGTTCTTCGGGCAGCCGAGTGAAACAAAACCAATTTTCATTATGGGTAAATTCTGTAAAGCATCCGCGGATACGGAATGGCTTCGCGCAGGTGGTCGAGGCCGCAAATCCACGAGACCACGCGCTCGATGCCCATGCCGAAACCGCCGTGGGGCACACTGCCGAAGCGGCGGAGGTCGAGATACCACTCAAACGCCTCCTGCGGGAGGTTGTGTTCCTTGATGCGTTGCAGCAGCAGGTCGAGGTCCTCGAGGCGCTGGCCGCCGCCGATGATTTCGCCGTACCCTTCAGGCGCCAATACGTCCACGGACATCGATACTTCGGGTCGTCCGTCCATCGGCTTGAAATAGAAGGCCTTGATTTCGCTTGGGTAGCCGGTCACGGCCACCGGGCCGTCGAAGTGTTCCGACAGCGCGGTTTCATCCGGACTCCCGAAGTCGCCGCCCCATTCAAACGGCAGGCCCTTGCTCTTGAGCACCGTGACCGCCTCGTCGTACGTGATACGGGCGAAGGGCGCGGTGACGCGAGCGAGCTTCGATGTGTCGCGCTCGAGCACCTTGAGTTCACGCTCTCGCCGATCGAGCACGCGCCCAATCACGTGTGTCACGAGGCCTTCGGCGAGCATGATGACATCGTTGAGGTCGGCATAGGCGACCTCGGGTTCGACCATCCAGAACTCGGTGAGATGGCGACGCGTCTTCGATTTCTCCGCGCGGAACGTCGGACCAAAACAGTAGGTGCGTCCCAGCGCCATCGCGTTCGCTTCGTTGTAGAGCTGGCCGCTCTGCGTCAGATACGCGGTGGTGTCATCGAAGTACTGGACGGGAAACAGCGTGGTGGTGCCCTCACAGGCTGACGGTGTGAAGATGGGGCCGTCGGCGAGGATGAAGCCCCGGCTGTTGAAGTAGTCGCGCACGGCGTCAATCACTTCGTGGCGTACGCGCAGGATGGCCTGCTGGCGCTGCGACCGAATCCACAGGTGTCGCCGGTCCATGAGGAAGTCCACGCCGTGTTCTTTCGGCGTGATCGGAAAGTCGTGCGAGGCGCCCACCACGTCCAGGCCCGTGGCCTCGATCTCAAATCCACTTGGTGCGCGCGAATCCGCACGCGGCGTGCCGTGCACGATGATGGCGGATTCCTGGGAGAGGTGATCGGCCGTGGCGAAGATCTCGTCGCCAACGGCGGCTTTGGACATCACGGCCTGGATGAAGCCTGACCCATCCCGGACCTGCAGGAAGTGAATCTTGCCGCTGGAACGCTTGCCAGCCAGCCAGCCCTTGAGGGTGACCGGCGTCCCGACGTGCCTGGCAATGTCTTCGATGTAGACGCGCATCCTGTGATCTTATCGGAAAGTCAGGCCCCTACCGGAATTCCTCGACGTAGCGGGCCAGGAGTTCCCGAAGGGCCGCGAAGCGGGGGTGCTTGTGTAGCTGTTGCCGGGCGTATCGGAGTGTGCGAGGAATGTACTGAATGTAGACCGTGTTTCCGCGAGCGGTGGTCTGGTAGCCGAACGTGCCCAGCGCCTTGAGGTTGCGCTGCAGGGCCATGTCGTCGAACCGGCGGCGGAAGTCTTCGGCGTCACCCGGGCGCCCAGCGAGCGCCAGGAAGTACGCGAGCAATTCGTCCACATCCTTGTCCGAGATGTCCACATACGAATCGCGGAGGAGCGAGACGAGGTCGTAGGTCTCGGGTCCCATCCGCGCGTCCTGAAAGTCGATCATCCACAGCTGTCCGCCCGAAAGCATCAGATTCCGGCTGTGATAGTCGCGGTGGCACAGCACCCGCGGCTCAGCGGCCAGGGTCCGCACCAGGGCCATCAACTCCGTGCGCAGCGCGTCGCGATCACCGGGCGCAAACGCAACGCCCCGATAGGCTTCGAGGAAGTGTTTGATGAAGAAGTCCATCTCCCACGTGAGTTTGTCCTCGTCGAACGCGATGCTGTAGGAGATGTACTTCGGGTCGGCCAGCTCGCGCCCGCGCCGCTGCATCACCTCGATGAAGCCGACGGCCTGGCGGTAGAGTGCGGCATGAGCCTGCGCGGGCGCCGCGCCCACGTGGGCCTGAAGGGTCACATCACCCAGGTCTTCGAGGGCCAGCACGCCGTGGTCCGCCGCCTCACCCAGAATCTTTGGCACCGGCAGCGGCATCGCGCTCAGCAACTCAGAGACATTCACGAAGGGCAAAGTCGAGTACTCAAACGGGCCCGCACTGACCGCGAGCACAAACGACTGGCCGCTCGGTGGCAACACGCGGAAGTATCGCCGGTCGGACGCGTCACCGGTCAGCGGCACCACGCGTGCTGCGGACTGTTTCGTGCGGTCCAAATAGATCTGAACAGGAGCGGGCAGGGAGGGGGCGGACACCGATCAAGTGTACCGGGAAAACTGAGGATTGGCCCATTGGCCCATTGCCTCAGGGGCTCACTACAATCCGGTCGCAATTTGGCTGTACCATCGACCGCAGTGTTGCCCACGGTCGTACTCACAGCGGGTCTAGGCACGCGGCTTGATCCAATCACCCGGTACGTGGCGAAGCCGGCGGTGCCGATCGCGGGCAGGACGTTGATCGAGCGCGTGCTGGAGTGGCTGCACCGTGAAGGCATCAACGATGTCGTGTTGAATCTGCACCATTTGCCTGAGACCATCACGTCGGTCGTCGGTGATGGCGGTGCGCTCGGGTTGCGTGTTCGGTATTCCTGGGAACCCCTGATTCTTGGATCTGCGGGTGGGCCGAAGCAGGCGCTGGCGCTCTGGCCAGGGCACTCGGGCCCCATCCTGATCGTTAATGGCGACACCCTCACCGACGTGCCGCTGTCACCAATGATCGAGGCCCATCAGGCGTCTGGCGCTCGAGTCACTCTGGCCGTTGTGCCCAATACCCGGCCCGACCACTACAACGGCATTCGCGCGGATACGGCGCGCCGCGTGACGGACTTCGTGCCGAAAGGGCACGCCGACAGGTCATGGCACTTCGTCGGTGTGCAGGTCGTGAATGCGGATGTGTTTGATGGCCTGCCGGCCGCGACGCCGGCTGAGACGGTTGCTGGTGTGTATCGCGAGTTGGTTCGCACCGAACCGGGTGCGGTTCACGTGTGGACCGTGGAAGCTCCGTTCCTCGACGTCGGCACACCGGCTGACTACATCGCCGCGGTGCTGCACACGGCCGGGACCGGGAGGGTTGTCGTGGAAGGGGCGAGCGTGGTCGATGCGTCGGCCGTGCTGACCCGCTGCGTCGTGTGGGACGACGCCACGGTTGGCGCGAATGCGAACCTGACCGGTTGCGTCGTGCTGTCAGGCGCGCACGTGCCGCCCAACACCAACGCCACCGGTCAGGTCTTTATTCCCTAACGCTTGCGGACGACCGCGACCTGTTCCTGACCGCCGCGCCACACCAGCACACGGATGAGCGTGCCCACCGTGGCCCGCGAGAGCCGCGTGGTCACGTCGGCCGGTGTCGAGACGGCGGCGCCGTTGATCGCCAGAATCACGTCGCCGGGCGCCAGCACACCCAATGCTGCACTGCGAGGCGATATGTCGGCCACCACCGCGCCACCCCGGCCCGCCGGCACGCGCAGACGGCGTGAGAGCTCGGGGGTGATGGCCTCAATCGAGACGCCAATTCCGGTCTCAATCGGCGCGTCGGGTGCGGCTTCTTCAACCAGTTCGGGCTCGCCAACTTCAGTCGCCAGATCGAGTTCCTCGATCTTCACGTTGAGCGTCAGTTCCTTGCCGCCCCGCATCACCTTCACCGGCACCGTCGTGCCTGGCATCGTGCGCGTGACCATGCCGATCAGGTCTTCGCTCCGCTGCACAGGCTTGTCGTTGAAGGCCACGACCACGTCGTCGGCCTTGATGCCGGCCGAATCCGCCGGGCCGCCGCGGGTCACCTCGGACACGATGGCACCGCCGGGCTTGGAGAGGCCGTATTCCCTGGCGTCGGCCTCGCTCATGGCCAGGCTGACCACCTGCACGCCGATGCGACCGCGCACCACCTTGCCATTGCGCAGGCCCGGCAGAATCTCCTTCACGGTGTTGATAGGCACCGCGAAGCCGATGCCGATGTTGCCACCGGCGTCGTCCGAGATGATGGCCGTGTTGATGCCGACCACCTCACCCCGCACGTTCAGGAGCGGACCGCCCGAGTTGCCGCGGTTGATCGCCGCGTCGGTCTGAATCATCTCCAGGTCGCGGCCGCTCACGGGGCGCAGTTGCTGATCGGTCCGGCCCACGGCGCTGACCACGCCAACCGTGACCGTGTTTGAAAAGCCGAAGGGGTTGCCAATGGCCATCACCCAGTCACCGGGCTGAATCTGCTGCGAGTCGCCGAACTTGGCCTCGGACAACGGTGTCTTGGGCATCTCGGTGATCTGCAGGAGCGCGCTGTCGGTCAACTTGTCGCGGCCCACGACCTTGGCTTTCAGACCCGTGCCGGGTTCGCCCACGTTCATGCCGAACAGGAAGACTTCGATGCCCGTGGCATCTTCGACGACATGGTTGTTCGTGAGAATGAAACCTGCCTTATCGATGATAAATCCGCTGCCGGCTCCCTGGGCGTCGGGCAGTTCCTGCTGGCGCCCACGGGGCTGCCGCTGCAGAAACTCCTCCAGCAAGCCGCCGCCCTGGCCAGGCGCCGTGCGCAGGCGACGCGGCGAGGTCGTGCGGATGCTGACCACCACAGGATTCTGGTCGTGCGCGATATTGCGGAACGTGGCGGCGTCGAGGGGACCATCGAGCGGTGCGCTGTTGGTCGCGGGCACGTTGATCGTGCCCGCGAACGACGCTGAGCTGAAGTCGAAGCGTGCCGCGATCACCATGCCGACCACGACAGACGCCAATGCAATCAGGAGCCCATAAAAAAAAGTCGCTTTCCGATTTGACATGACTGTGTGTGAACTCCTCAAAAAATGTTCCCTGAAGACCACAGGGTCTTCCGGCAGTATACCTACAGCTAGGACGCCGCCCCAGGCGCGAAAGTTTCCGTCCGGGCGCGGGCGACAGATTCTTTACATTTCGCCGTTCCAGTCGTCTGGCTCCGCCGCCGTTGACCGAAAGACTTCCAGGTGCCACTTGCCGCCGCCCCAGGGCTCGATGATGTCGGCCGCAATGACGTCCACCAGGATTTCGGCGAACGACCGCTGTTCGGGATCCTTCTCGAGGTGGTAGGCCGGGTCGTCCCACACGAAACTCGGGTACAGCAGGAGCGTCAGGAAGAGGTCGAAACCGTCATCAATGACGGTGATGAGCCCCACGGGCCGCTTCTGAGTGGAGTGGTAGACGAGGTACTTTTCCGCGCTCTGCGCCCGGATGTAGCGCTTGAGCGTAAATTCGCGGGCCACGATGTCTTCGACCGCGATCTTCTTTTCCCAGCATTCACGGCAGTACCGCTCGTCGCCTCGGGGCTCCACCACGTCCTTCGCGTTGCACAAGGCGCACCGCACGACATCTGCGCTCTTTCGGGCCATCGTCTGATTCTACCTTCCTGACGAGTCCTGCTTCCGGAACGACGGTGCGTACGCTCGTTCGATGTAGTCCTTCATCATCCGTCGGGTGCTGAACCGCGGGGTCACGGTGGCGATCGACTGCTTGACCGTGGCCATCCACCGGGTGGGCACGCCCTTGGTGGACCGTTCGTAGAAGCGCGGCACGACCTCTGTTTCCAGCAATCGATACAGCGCGTCCGCATCCGCGTCGTCGACCGCGCCGTGGTCAGCGCCGGTCAGGCCACCGTCGATGAGCCACCCGTTGTCGCCCGTATACCCTTCGGCCCACCAGCCGTCGCCAATCGACAGGTGCGGCACGCCGTTCATGGCCGCCTTCATGCCGCTGGTGCCACTGGCTTCGAGCGGCTTGCGTGGGTTGTTGAGCCACACGTCGCAGCCCTGCACCAGCATGTGCGCCACGTGCAGGTCGTAGTCGTCAACAAACGCCACCCGCCCGCCGAACAGCGGGTCCAACGCCTGCTTGAATATGTGCTGCAGATGGTGTTTGCCGTCGTCGTCGGCCGGATGCGCCTTGCCGGCAAACACAAGCTGCATCGGGTGTTTGGGGTCGTTGATGAGCCGCGCCAGTCGCGCCGGGTTGCGGAAGATCAGGTCCGGCCGTTTGTAGCCCGTGAAGCGTCGCGCGAAGCCGATGGTGAGCGCGTGAGGATCCAGCATGGCGCCACCGGCGACGACTCTCGCGGTGCCGGCGTTTTCTTCAGCAAACCGCACGCGCGCGCGCTCACGCACAAACTCGAAGAGGGATTCGCGCAGCGACCGTCGCACCGCCCACAGTTCCTCGTCGGGAATGTCAAAGACCGCGGTCCAGAACGCCGGTTCATCGTAGCGGTCGCGCCACTGCGCGCCCATGTGCCGATCGAACAGCCGACCCAGGTCGCCGGCCACCCAGGTTGGCACGTGTACGCCGTTGGTGATGGCGCCCACTGGCCGATCGCCAGCGGCGAGGTCGGGCCACAGCGGCGCGAACATCTCGCGCGTCACCTCGCCATGCAACTGGCTCACCGCGTTGATGGCGCCTGCCGAGCGCATGGCCAGCGCCGTCATGTTGAACTGCGGCCCGGCGCCGTTGTCGTACGTGCCGAGCGCCAGGAAGTGGTCGCGCTCTTCGCCCATCGAACCCCAGCAGTTCGCGAGTTGCTGTTCAACCAGGTTGAACGGAAACGCGTCGTGGCCCGCCGGCACGGGCGTGTGTGTCGTGAAGACCGTGGTGCGGCGCACCTCGACCAGCGCCGTCTCCCAGGTGGCGCCGTTCGCCAGTTCATCGCGCAGTCGCTGCAGTACCACAAACGCGGCGTGCCCTTCGTTCAGATGCCACACGGCAGGCGTCAGGCCCAGAGCCCGCAGCGCGAGGACACCGCCGAGTCCGAGCACCACTTCCTGCTGCAGCCGCATGTCCTGGCCGCCGCTGTAGAGGCGCGCCGAGAGTTCGCGGTCCCACGGCTGGTTCTGTTCCAGGTCGGTGTCGAGCAGCAGCAGGCGCACACGTCCCAAGCGCACTTCCCACACCTGCGCCAGGACGGTTCGCGTGCCCAGAGGCACAGCGACGACGCAGGGCTTGCGATCGTGGGTCTGGGCTTTGGCGATTGGCGCGTCAGCCCAGTTGAGGCGTTCGTACACCTCCTGCTGCCAGCCATCGGCCGACACCCGCTGCCGGAAGTACCCCTGCGGATACATGAAGCCGACACCCACGAACGGAATGCCCAGATCGCTGGCCTCCTTGCAGTGGTCACCGGCCAGCACGCCAAGTCCGCCGGCATAGATGGGGAGTGATTGATGCAGCGCGAACTCCGCCGAGAAGTACGCCACCACGCGATCGACCGTGCCGCCTGGCCGATCGGTCGTCGCGCCGACCTTCGTCTGCCAGTAGGTGCGCGCATGGCCATTCGCGGGCGCCCGCATCGCGTCCATCGTCAGGAGCGCGCGATCGTAGGCGGCCAGGAAATCCGGATCGTTCGCCGCGCGCTCCAGCGCGGGCAGATCCATCTGCCGGAGCATCAGCACCGGGTTGTGCGCGGACTGCTTCCAGCGCAGGTAGGCGAGCCGCCGGAACACTTCACGGCCGGCGTTCCAGGTCCATGAAAGATCGTGCGCAAGTTCGGGAAGCCGTGAGAGACGTTCGGGGAGTTGAGCCAGGTCTGGTGGAGTCATGCCGTGACAATTGACGCGAAGCGGGAGAGATCAATATTTCCGCCGGACACCACAACGACGATGCGCTTGTGGCCGGCGGCGCGAACCTGAGGTGAAAGAGCGGCGGCAAGGGCACAGGCGCCCGCGCCCTCCGCGATGATGTGGCAACGCTGGGCGGCCAGGCGCATGGCCGCGGCGGTGTCGGCGAGCGACACGACCACTGACGCGTCAACGGCTGCCTTGAGAAGGGGCCACATCGACGGGAGCACCGAACGGCCGCCGGCGCCATCCACAAACGACGGCGTCCATTGTTCGAAACGCATCGGCCGTCCCGCGGCCAGCGACGCCGCGAGCGGCGCGGCTGTTTCGGGTTCGGCCGCGTAGACGTTGGCGGTCGGACGCAGCGCACGCATCACACACCCGATGCCGGCCAGCAGGCCGCCGCCGCCGATCGCGGCGATGACGGCGTCCACATCGGGCACCTCCTCGAGAATCTCGAGCGCGACCGTGCCATTCCCGCAAATGAAATCATCATCGTCAAACGGATGGACGAAGTGCCCGGTCATGCGCGCGGACCGGTGTTCTTCAACCGTCTTCCAGCACTCGTCATAGGTCGCGCGGTGAATGGTGGCGCCCAGCCGCTCGATACTGGCGATTTTGGTGGCCGGCGCCGTGTCCATGACCAGGACCGACGCGCGTGCGCCGGCTTCCCGGGCCGCGAGTGCGACACCCTGCGCGGCGTTGCCCGCGCTCACGGTCCAGACATCCTCGGCGAGGGCGGATTTGGGAAGTCGGGCGATCGCATTGGCTGCGCCACGGAGCTTGAAAGAGCCGATGGGCTGGAAGATCTCGAGCTTGAGGAAGATTTCCGGGGCGCCATGGTCGATGGGATCCAGCCGGATGAGGGGGGTGCGAACGGCGACCGAGTACACCCGGGTTGCCGCCTCACGAACCGCCTGAAGGGAGATGGCGCGAGTGGATACGTCCATACGAACGCATTAGCGTATCACCACAAAATGAGGCAATTGGCCAATGGGGCAATGTGCTGTTTCTCAGACATTGGCTCATTGCCCCATTGTCATTGCCTCATTGGTCATTCTCAAATATGCTCCCGCAATGCAGACAATCAGTCGGCGCGATTTCATGGCCAGCACGGCGGTGGCGGGCTTGGCGGCAGCGGCGGAGCCATTGGTGGCGGCGTCGTATCGAGAGAGCCCTGCACGGGCTCCGGGGGTGAAGGTGCAGAAGAGCCTGCGTCCCGTGATCATCTCATCGTCGAACGGGCAGCGATTCAAGAATGGCGGCACGAAAACCTGTGTTGAGACCGCGTTCGAAATGATGATGAAGGGCAGCGACGTGCTCGACGCGTTGATCGCCGGCGTGAACATCGTGGAGTTGGATCCGCTGGATACCAGCGTGGGGTACGGCGGGTTACCGAACGCGGATGGTGTGGTGCAACTCGACGCGTCGGTGATGCACGGTCCCAAGAAGCGGGCGGGCGCGGTGGGCGCAATCGAAGGCGTGCGGACGCCGTCGCTTGTGGCGAAGGCGGTCATGGACATGACCGACCACCATCTCATCGTGGGCAAAGATGCGCAGACGTTTGCGCGGAACATGGGGTTTACGATTGAGGCGGATATCAACAGTGACGTGTCGCGCAAGGCGTGGCAGGAATGGAAGCGGCGCAGCGACCCGTTGCATTACCTCGATCCGAACCGTCGCGACGCCGCACTTCGCGAGGTGATGATGAGCATGGTGGCCGATGGGTTCATCAACGAGAACCACATCTACGGCACGATCAACTGCAATGGCGTCAACGCCCGAGGCGAGATCTGCGGTGTGACGACGACGAGCGGTCTGGCCTGGAAGATCCCTGGCCGGCTCGGCGACTCGCCGATTCTGGGCGCGGGTCTCTACGTGGATGGCGACGTGGGCGCCGCCGGTTCGACCGGCCGCGGCGAGGCGAACCTGTTCAGCCAGTGTTCGATGCTGATCGTCGAGGAGATGCGACGCGGGAAGAGCCCGAAGGATGCCGGCCTCGAGGCCTGCCGTCGCATTCAACACAACACGATCGAGAAGCGGTTGCTCAACGATCGCGGCCTGCCGAACTTCAACGTCAACTTCTATGTCCTCAATGCGAAGGGTGAGCACGCCGGGGTGGCACTCTATGCGCCGACTGCGGCCAGCACGTACGCCGTGTGTGACGAGAAAGGTGCGCGGCTGGAACGGATCGAGGCGCTGCTTGAGGGAGCCGCATAGGAACTGAGAGTGTTCGTAGCGCGGCCTGGGTCTCAAGGCCGCGGCGGGCAACTGGGAGGGGTGATCGGCGATGAAGCGAGTAGTGACGATTGTCGGAAGTGTGGCCGTGACTGCGGCTGTGGTGTGGGCGGCGGGTGTGCGGACGGGCGCGCAGCAGGCGTCAGTGACGGCGGGCCAGACCGGTCCGGACGGCAAAACGTATCGCGTGGGCGGGGGTACGCGTGATGGCGCCTCGGCCTTCCCCCTGGTGAAGTACGACCAGATGAAGCCACTCGTGCCAGGGCAGGTGGACTTCAAGCACTTCCACACCTACGAAGAAGCCACCGACATCCTCCGCACATGGGCGCGGGAGTATCCCGACCTTGTGGAACTCTACTCCGTGGGCCGGTCGCTTGAGGGCCGCGAGATCTGGCAGATCACCATCACCAATAAGAAGACCGGGCGGCATACCGACAAACCCGCCATGTTCATCGAAGGCGGACGGCACGCGGGCGAGATCTCCGGGATCGAGGCCACGCTTTATTTCGCCAACCACCTGCTGACCAGCTACGGCCAAGACGCCGCGATGACGAAGCTGGTCGATACCAAGACCTTCTACGCCAAGCCGCACAACAACCCCGACGGTGCGTCGGTGTATCACTACACCGCCCAGACGCTGCGCTCCACGGTTCGGCCGTACGACAGCGATCAGGATGGGCTTGTAGACGAAGATTCGGCTGAGGATCTCGATGGCGACGGCTTCACCCGGCAGATGCGCAAGTTCGTCGGCGCGGGCAAGGGCTCGGCGATTGTGGACAAGCGTGACGCGGCCGGGCGACTGATGCAGACCGTGCCGATGGGGCAGGGCGACTACGTCATGTATCAGGAAGGCTACGACAACGACGGCGATGGCCGCGTGAACGAAGATGGTATCGGTGGTCTCGACCTGCACCGCAACTATCCCGAAAACTGGCGGCCGATGACCGAAGAGAGCAGCCGCGGCTACACGCAGGGCGGTGCCGGCGAATATCCGCTCTCGGAACCCGAAACGATGGCCGTCTTTTCGTTCCTGATGCGGCACCCGCACGTGGGCATCGTGCAGTCACTCGACACGTCGGTGCCGATGATCCTGCGCGGGCCGTCCACCAGCAAGTCTGAGGAATCTGTGTTCCCGGAGGACCTGGTCTACCTGAAGAAGTTCGACCAGAAGGGCCTGGAGATCACTGGGTATCCGTGGGCCGGCGACGTGTTCTGGCAATATGCGAATCGCGGGCGTGGCGGCGCGCAGCCATCGCCCGATGCGCCGGGCACACCGCTCTTCGGCCACGGACCGGACTTCGGCTATCTGTATTACGGCGCCGTCTGGTACGGCAATGAGATCTGGAACGGCGGTCGCCTCAAGGAGGCCGACGCGAACGCCGACGGTCAAACCGATGACATGGAATTGCTGAACTGGCTCGACAAGAACCGGCCCGGCAAAAATGACTTCCAGCCGTGGACGAAGACGACCCATCCGACATTGGGTGAGGTGGAAGTGGGCGGATGGAACCCGAAGTTCTGGTCGCAGAATCCCCCGCCAGAGATGCTCGAACAGTGGGCGCGCAACGAGGCGATGTTCAACATCTATCTCGCACAGCAGATGGCGCAGGTGAAGATTGTGTCGGCGACCACCAAGCCCGCGACCGACGGTGCCGTGGAACTCACCGTCGTGGTCACGAACGAAGGCGCGCTGCCCACGGCGCTTGAGATTGCCAAGCGCGTCAAGATCGTCCAGGAAGACACGGTCGCCATCGACTACGCGGCGACGCAGTCGGTCAGCCGCGCCGGTCAGGCGGGCGCCGGGCCTGGGATTGGGGGCCGCGGACGTGGCGCGGGCTTTGGCGGCCGCGGTGGCGCGGCGCCGGATCCGAACGCGCGGCGGCGCACGGCCGAAGGCATCGGCTGGCTGAAGCCGGGCGAGACGAAGACCCTCGCGTGGACGGTGCGCGGCGCCGGCCCTGTGACGGTCACGGTCGGCTCCACCCGCGGCGGCGTGGTGTCACAGACGGTGGCGATTCGTTGAAGAGAATGAGGCAATGCGTGAAGTGTGGCCACTGAGCCAGTGGGGTCAGTGGGGCAATTCGCCCCAATCTCCTCACTGCCAACATTGACCCCATTTCGCCCATTGCCTCACTGTCTCATTGACATTGGCCCACTGCCTCATTTCTTCAAGTTCCACCAATCCAGCGGCAGCCCACGCACAGTGCGCCCGTTGCCGGTCATGTCTGTGGCGCGCAGCAGCGAGTTGTAGACCGCTTCCTCTGTGGCGTCCATCACCGCCTCGAAGAGGCCGGACACCGCGTCAGTGGGCAGAATGCTGCGGGGCTGCGGACCGGTGGTTGCGGTCACGCGGTTCTCAAGCGCTGTGGAGAACGCGATCGCGAAGTCGCCACTGCCGTTCGAGTAGGTGGATCCCGTGCGCGCCAGCGCGAATATCGCGCGCGCGGCGAGGCGTTCCAGATCACGCGCGTCGAGTGGCGCGTCGGTCGCCACCACGATCATGCAGGATCCGTCGGCGTCACCTGGGGTTCCAGCTCCACCGCCTCGACCGGGCACCGGCGAAACGCGTTGCCACACCGGGATTCCGGCGATCGTCAGGCGTCCACCATAGTTGCTCTGGACGAGGACGCCGACTGTCCAGAATGGACGGTCGGCCGTGCCTGCCTCCGAGGCTCCTCGCGCCACCACGCGAGACGATGTGCCGATGCCGCCTTTCCAGCCGAACGCAATCGTGCCGGTACCCGCGCCCACGGCGCCTTCATTGACCGCGCCGCCGCGTGCGTTCGTCAACGCCGCCAGCACATCGTCGCGCGTCACGTGCAAGCCGCGAATGTCGTTCAGCCCGCCATCATTGGTTTCGCCAACCAGGGCGTTCACCGAACGCACGTTCGTATTGCCGGGCTGTCCGAGGGTCCAGCGCACCACCGCGTCCATCGCGGTGCCTACCGCAAGCGTGTTGGTCAACACAATCGGGGTCTCGATCGTGCCCAACTCCCGCACCTGGGTGGACCCGGCGAGTTTGCCGAACGCGTTCCCCACGAAAACACCGCCCGGCACCTTCTCGCGAAAAAGATTCCCCGCATGGGGAAGGATGGCTGTGACACCAGTCCGCACGTTCTCGCCGCTGATCAGAGTCGTCTGGCCGACGCGAACGCCGGCCACATCCGTGATCGCATTGAGCGCCCCGGTCGTCCCCGCTCCAGGAGTGATTCCGATATCCCGGGCTCGGGGCCGCACCTGCGCCGACACGGCCGCCGTTGCGAGCACGATGGTCACCGCCAAACCCACTATTCGTTGGTGTCTCATTCAAACACTCCTCGTGGCCCCCAGGACCCCAGGCCCCCAGGACCTCTGGACTCCAGGACCCCTGGACCCCGATAATAGTCCCGGTTTTCCCCCGAAGGAGTGTCTATGAGATTGCGGTTGAGGCGGCGAGTGCGGAGCGCGGTGTGTGTGGTGACCTTGGTGGCCAGCTGGTCCGGTCTGCCGGTGGGCGCCCAGGCGCCCGCCAAGCGGCCCATCTCGTACGACACGATGGACTATTGGCGCTCGATAGGCGGCACACGCCTGTCGGGCGACGGCCAGTGGCTGGCCTACGCACTCTCGTCGCAGGGCGACGATGGCGAGCTCATCGTACGCAACCTGGCGTCGGGCAAGGAACTGAAGCACCCGCGCGGCACGACGCCGGTCTTCACGCCCGACGGAAAGTTCGTCCTCTTCACCATCGTTCCTGTGAAGACCAACGCCGACGATGACGCGGCTGGCCGTGCGGGGGGCGCCGGTGGAGAAGCCGCCGAAGGCGCCGGGGCCGCCGCCGCCGCGCGCAACTCTGCCGGCATCATGGCGCTGCCCTCGGGCCAGGTCACCGTCGTCGAACAGATCAGCACCATCCGGCTCGCCGAAGACTCGTCGGTGTGGGTCGCGCTGCACAAGGGCCGTGCACCCGCCGCTGCCGGGCGTGGGGGACGAGGCGCGGCTGGCGGCGGGCGTGCTGGCGGTGCTGGACGAGCGGGTGGCGCTGCGGCAGTCGAGCCCCCGGCGACGCCGCCTGCGGCGACTCCAGAGGTTTCAGGACAAGCAGGCGCACCAGCGACACCCGCAGCGCCTCCTGAGAAGCGCAAGGACGCGGGCAGCGACCTCATTATCAGGAACCTCTCGACCGGCGCCGAGTTCACCATCAATGACGTGAACGAATTCGCCTGGAACAAGGGCGGGTCGTGGCTCGCGTATGCCGTCTCGTCCGCCGACGCGGCGAAAGATGGCGCGTTCGCGCGCCAGCTGTCGGACAACAGCGTGAAGACGCTGCACACCGGCAAAGGCCACTACAAGAGCTTCGCATTTGACGAGGCCGGATCGCAGCTCGCATTCCTGAGCGACCAGGCGGAGTACGAAAAGCCCGTCGCCCCGTACCGTCTCTACTACTGGAAGGCCAACGATGCCTCGGCTGCAGAACTCGTCTCGGCGACCACGCGCGGAGTGCCGGCCGGCAGGGTCGTGCACGACAGTGCGCCGCGGTTCTCTGAGGACGGCAAGCAGCTCTTCCTGAACACCGCGCCGCCGCCGCCCCCCGCGCCGGCCGACCCCAACGCAAAGCGTCCGATCAACGTTGACGTGTGGAATTATCAGGACGCGCAGTTGCAGCCGATGCAGCGCGTTCGGGCGACGCAGGATCGCAACCGCAGCTATCGCGCAGTGTTTCACGTGGGCGACAAGCGGTTCGTGCAGCTGGCGACCGCAGACATGCCGACCGTGAATCCCGGCACCCATCCCGAGCGCGCCGTGGGCACCTCGGACCTGCCGTATCAGCAGCTCGTGTCGTGGGACCAGAGCTACAACGATGTATACCTCGTGGATCTGAAGAGCGGGCAGCGCCGCAAGATCATGGAGAAGGCCTCGCAGGCGGCGTCACTCTCGCCCGCCGGCAACTACCTGCTGTCGTTTGATGAATTCACCGGGCACTGGTCCAGCTATCGTATTTCCGACGGCCTCAAGGTCAACCTGACCGAACGGCTCCCCGTGAAGTTCTACCAGCAAGACCACGATACGCCCGACATGCCCGGTGCCTACGGGTCGGCCGGGTGGACCGACGGCGACAAGACCGTGTTGCTCTATGACCAGTTCGATATCTGGGAAATGCGCCCCGACGGTACCAACGCCCGCATGATTACCGGCGGCGAAGGGCGCAAACAGGGCCTGGTGTTCCGCTACCGGTCGCTCGATCCGGAGCAGCGCGCGATTCCTGCCGCGGCTCCGGTGCTTCTGACCACCACGAACGACGCCACCAAAGCGTCGGGCTTCTATCGCACCAGCCTGACCGGGTCCACCACGCCTGAGAAGGTCGTGATGCTCGACAAGGCCTTCGGCGCGGTGACCAAGGCAAAAAATGCAGACCGTCTGGTCTTCACGCTCTCGCGCTTTGAGGAGTTCCCGAATCTCTGGGTGAGCGACGGCAACTTTGGCCAGATGCAGAAGGTGTCGGATGCGAATCCCCAGCAGTCGGAGTTCGTCTGGGGGACGTCGGAGCTGGTGGAGTACATCAACGCCGACGGCATCAAGCTGCGCGCGATCCTGACCAAGCCAGAGGGCTTCGACCCCACGAAGAAATATCCGATGATGGTGTACATCTACGAGGGGCTGACCCAGGGCCTGCACGGGTACTCGGCCCCCAACGTGGGAACGAGTGTGAACGTCACCCGCTACGCCAGCAACGGCTACGTCGTCCTTCGGCCCGACATCATTTACCAGACGGGTTTCCCAGGTGAAGCCGCTGAAAAGTGTGTCATCCCGGCGGTGAATACAATCGTTGCGCAGGGCTACATCGATCCGAAGCGCATTGGCATTCAGGGGCACTCCTGGGGCGGCTACCAGATCACCCACCTCATCACGCGAACGAACATGTTCGCGGCGGTGCAGGCCGGCGCATCGGTGTCGAACATGGTCAGCGCGTACGGCGGCATTCGCTGGGGCACGGGCATGGTGCGGCAATTCCAGTACGAAAAGACGCAGAGCCGCATCGGCGCGCCGCCCTGGGACAAGACGCTGGAGTTCATCGAGAATTCGCCCATCTTCTGGGTGGAGAAGGTGCAGACGCCGTACCTGACCATCCACAACGATGCCGACGATGCGGTGCCGTGGTATCAGGGGATTGAGTTCTTCACGGCGTTGCGCCGGCTGGGGAAGGAAGCGTACTTCTTCAACTACAACGGCGAATTTCACGGGCTGCGCAGCCGCGACAACATGAAGCACTGGACGGTGCACCAGGATGAATTCTTCGACCACTACCTGCTGGGCAAGCCGAAGCCGGAGTGGATGGCCAAGGGCGTGCCGTTCCTCGAGCGGGGCACGCGCGACGTCCTGGGGATGTTCAAGCGCGACAAGCCGGCACCCGCGGCCGCGGGCAAATAGCCCACGTGCGCATCCATCGTCTGTCGCCCGCCGTGCCGATGCCGTCCTACCAGACGGCCGGCGCGGCGGGGTTCGACCTTGCAGCCAGTGCGGACGTGACCGTGCCCCCTGGCGCAATTGTGCTGGTGTCAACCGGACTTGTCGTTGAAGTTCCGCCCGGTCACTTCCTCGGAATCTTCGCGCGCAGCAGCACGCCGCTCAAGAAGGGCCTCATCGTCGCCAACGGCGTGGGTGTCCTCGACAGCGACTACTGCGGACCAACGGACGAACTCAAAATCCAGGTGATGAACGTGACATCAGCCGTCGTCGAGGTCAGGGTTGGCGATCGCCTGGCGCAAGGCGTGGTGATGCCTTTCGCGCGTGTGGAACTTGAAGATGGGGACGGCGCGACCGCGCCGTCACGCGGGGGATTTGGATCAACCGGCTGACGACGGATCAGCGCCCTACGACGAACGGCGCAACGTAGGCGCGGTCATCCCAAATCAGTTTCAGGACGCCGGCACGGCCCTGTCGTGGCTCGATGACGAACGTGAGCCGTTCGGCGGCCGGCGTCGCGGTCTCTTTGGCCATCGTCACCCTGCTGATGATCAGTGTGACACATCCTCGGTGGGCTGCGTGTAGATGGTGTAGTCGCCCCTGGGGACGATGAGAGTGCCGAACGTCAACGAGTGAGTGGTGGTCATCGTGTCGCGGAGGCTGCCGCGCTGGCCCGTGTTGCGACGCGGAAGGACAACGCCAGGCAAGTCCAGGTCGCGCACCGCCTTTGTCACGGGCGGAACACTCGGCTCTGAGACAGCAGCGAAATTGTCGGCGCGTGCGACTCGCGCCGCAATCTCTGCGATTGACGCCCCGGCAGGATCCCCGATCACCACCCGATGCCGTCGGCAGCCAGGGCGATGCTCAGGCTTCGCACCCCGCCTCTCGTTATTTCGTCGGCGGCGGACACGAAGACCACGACGGGGATCTTGCCCGAGGATCCTCGCGGCATCACCAGCCGGCCGGCAATTTTCCCATCACCCGACGTGATCTCGATGGCCGTGTCCTGACGCGATTCGGCTGAAACGCCGAAGGCCAGGGCGAACGCGAGGAGAAAACAGAATCCCCAGGGCTCAAGCCCCAGGGCTCCGTATGAGCCGACGTGTTACTTGCCGGCGTCCAGGTCGTTCCAGTGCATCAGTGTGTTGAAGCCCAGGATGAACGTGCCCTGTGTCTGCCAGCGCCAGAAGGGCCGAATGGCAAACATGACAACGTGCCCCTTGCCGATGGGCGCGTCGATCACCTGGGGCCGGCTCTGAAGATTTTCAGCGCCGAGCACGCCGCCCGACAGCAGCATGTCGCTGGCGTCCGGTCCGAACTGCAGGATGACGCGCGGACGCATGAAGTCCATCAGGGTCCCGCCCCCTCCTGCACCGCCGCGTCCGCCGCCGCGACCGCCGAAGGCCGCGCCGCCGCCGCGTCCGCCCCCGGGGCCAGCCCCTTGCGCCGCGCCCGCCGACGGGGCGCCCGGAGTCCAGTCCACCAGAGGATTCCACGTCCCGAATACGTTCGTGCTCGCCCCCATCGGCGCAGTGTTCTGGTAGTTCCCCCCACGGCCACCGGCACGTCCTGCCGGTGCTTCTGCCAGGGGGCCCGGCTGGCCGGCGACGCTGAAGAGCGGCCCGCCGCCTGATTTGTAGTACACAGGCAGGTGATTGCGGGGCACACCATAAACGATAGGACTGGTCCTGTCGGCCACCACGCCGCGATAGATCGACCCCGGCGCCACCAGACCCTGCGCCTGATCAATGGTGATGCCCGGTGTCAGGTAGTTGGTCGGGAAGATCGCGGACGTGCCGCCTTCAGTGATGATCGTTCCGCCAGCCTGCGCAAACTCATACAGCTTCCTGAGCCCCGCCTGGCCGAGGCCACCGCGCGTGTCTTCGGTGGAATCGGGATAACCGAGCGCCTGGAAGTCGGCCGTTTTCTTGAACGGCACCGGGGTGCCGGTGGTGGGCGCGTCTTGTCCGACGCCGCCGCCATGCGGCCACAGGATGACGTCGAACTGCGCGCGCAGGTCGCGCTTCACGACTTCGTTCTCGCCGAAGTAGGTGTACGGAATCTTGTAGTAGTCGAGCGCGGCGCGCACCCAGCCTTCGTCCTGCGTGTTGCCCCAGCTGTGGATGTAGCCAATGCGCGGCACATCAAGGTCATGCGTCTTCACCGACGCCGGCACCGCAGCCACCGCGTAGCCTGACAGCCCGAGGTCGCGAAGTACAGGTTCAATCTGCGCGCGATTGGCGTTGGGAATCACGAACGAGCCGGCGCTGAACTTGTGCCCGTCGGCTTCGAACGCACTTTCCGCCGCTGCCATCTTGACGCTCGCGAACTGGAAGCGGAACTGCGCGAGCAGGTTGTCGCCCGAGTGCTCGACGACGATCGTGGAGCCGGTGCCGGTCACGCCGCCAGGCGCGCGGACCGGCGTGGTGACGGGCGCCATCGGTGAAGACAGGAGCGCCTTGTCGGTGACGGCCGTCATCACGAGGTTGCGCATCATGGGGTACGTCCAGCCCAGGTCGTCATACGGGCTGGGGTTGGACATCGAGTAGTCCTGCACCTCGAAATAGATATCGGCCACCGTGCGATACGGCTGGTCGCCGCGAAGAATCCAGTCACCGGGTTTGACCTGAACATCTCCGGCCGTGAACGCGGCCGTGGCCGTGTGCACTTCCATACCCTGCGCCATCAAACCGTTGACGGCTTCGGCCGCGTTGGCTTTACTTGTCTGCGTCGCGGGAACGACCCAGCCAAACGTCGGCCCGTTCGTGCCCTTCGCCACCGCGTTCTTGTTCTTGATCCAGTAGTTCTCGAGCCAGCGATCTTTGTCCTTGCCGGTGAAGCTCAACGCAAACAACACGGCCGACTGACTCATGTTGACGTGCGCGCGCGGGCCCCAATTCACGTTGCCCGGATCGGGATTCGGACGGAACCATTCGCGGCTGTTCCCGCGTCCGCCGCGACCCGCCTGCGGCGGGCCGGCCGGCGCCGCGCCTGGTCCTGCGCCGCGCGCCCCACGTCCGGCGCCTGGTGCTGCAGCAGCGGCTGCAGGCGGCGCACCCGGATACGTTGTCGGGTTGCCGACGTTGTAGCCGCCGACCTCGTAAAAACGCCCGGTCGCGTTGTGGGTATGCACGGCATAGAACATGTAGTTGGGTGTCCAGCCGTCATAAAACCCGTAGGTCCAGACGCCGGGCACGCCGCGCTTGGTCATCTCCATGACGTCGTTCTGCGCGAACATCCACCACTCGCCGATGGTGATCGGGTCAAGCTGCTCGTTATAGGGGCCGGTGCCGGTGGAGGCGTACAGCAGCTGGGCCTGCTCGTGCAGGTCGTGCAGGACGGTGGGCTTCCACTCGGTCGCGACCTTCATGATGTTCTTGGTCATGGACAGGAACTGGCCCATGCCGTCGCGGTTGTTGTCGTGCGCCACATACTTGCCCCAGTAGGGGATGCCGAGCTGGCCGGTCAGGCCCTCGGCCGCGCGCTTGGCGTTGTAGTAGTAGGTGTCCACGATGCGCTCGCGTCCGTCCACTTCGACCACGGGCGTGATGAACGTAATGACGTTATTGCGAATCTGCTGGATGAAGGGCGATTCCTCGACCACGAGGCGATAGGCCAGTTCCATGAGCATTTCGGGCCCGCCGCGTTCGGTGGAGTGCACGCCGCTTGTGAGCCAGTAGATCGGCTTGGCCTGAGTGATGATCTGGCGCGCTTGCGCTTCGGTGGTTTTGCGCGGGTCGGTCAGCGCCTGCAGATAGTTCTTGTACTTGTCGAGATTCTTGATGGTGTCTTCGTTCGCGATGGCCAGCACGATCTGGTCGCGGCCCTCCTCGGTCTGGCCGATGGTCCAGAACTTCGCGCGGCCGGTGCCCGAGTCGGCGATGGCCTTCATGTACGCGTGGATGTCCCTGGCGTAGGTCAGCACGCCGGGCTGGCCCGCGATGTGGCCCACGGCCGGGAACTTCAGCGGCGTCGGCACCTTGTCGGAGGCCGGGAGGTGGTCCACCAGTTCGGTGTTGATGCGCGCATCGGTGAGGTGCTGCTTGATGAGCGCGGTGTATGGCTCATCGATTTTCTGTGTGGACAGCCGCTGGGGCGCAGCCGGGGACTGGGCGGCCGGGGTGGCGAGCGGCGCCATCGCGGCGACGAGCACCAGAGCCAAACCGGCCCGGAGTGTAACGGTCGTGAATCTGGACATGAGGCCTCCTGCGGCGGCCGAGGGAACGGCACGCGCCCGAAGATGGTACAACTTTCGCGGATGATTTGCCTTCGGAGGCCGGGTCTTCAGACCCGGCGACCTGTCTCAGCGTCGCGTGAACACGATCCCGCCGCCGCCAGGCAGGGCCACCGGCGTCACCGACCATGTGTGCGACTGGTGCCCGCGGGTGACGGCGCGCGCAGACGCCAGGCCAAGGGCGGCGCCGAAGACCACGTCGCTCACCCAGTGCGCGCGGTCCCGCACGCGCGTCCAGGCCACAAAACCCGCCGCGGCGTAGGCGGGCCCGCCCGCCTTCCAGCCAAAGTGCTGCTGCAACACACCCGCCGATGCGAAGCTCGCGGAGGAGTGGCCGGAGGGAAACGCGTGGTCGCCGCCGTTCGGGCGCTGACGGCTCGCCGCAATCTTCAGCCCGCGTGTAATCACGCCGTTGAGCACCTGCGCGCGAATCAGGTCACTGCCCACGTGGGCCAGCAGCGGCCGATCGAGCCACTCGCCCGTCGCCCATGTGCCCAACGCGGCGCCGGCCATCGTCCACCCATCGCCGCCGATGCGACCGACGCCGGTGATGGACGGCGCGGGGTGGTCGATCGTCCAGCGATCCACGCGGTGATCCGAGTTCGACGAAAGGATGGCTGCCAGTGCACCGACTCCAAGGATGCCAACCGTGTCTGCCTTCCCGAGGCTGACGAAATCCCGGCCCAGATTCTGAAAGAGATGCGCCAGAGGACGATCCGCAACCGGGAGTGGCGGCGTGGCCTGCGGCGACGCCGCAGCGTTCGCGGCCACCACGAACGGAGCGATCCAGAGGAAGGTGAGCACCCGCGCAGGATATCAGCGCGACAGACCGAAGGCGACGCCGATCGCAATGTGGTGCGACAGCGTCGTCGTCTGTCCGTGGCCGTTGTTCGCGGTCGTGATCCTGGGTCTGGCGTATGTGAGTTTGTATTCCGTCAGCAGAGACAGGCGGCCCTTCAGCCGGACGTCCAGGCCCAGCGCCGCGTGCGCACCCAGCCCCGCGTATTCGTAGCGTTCGAGCGATGCGTCCCGCACCGTGGTCTCGGCATGGGGCACCGTGATGCCGCCGCCCAGTCGGCTCACCAGCGCGAAGGGTGCGTCGCCGTAGGCCGATCGGCCCAGCGGAATGCGCGACGTCACGTTCGCCACCAGGAAATTGAGGCCGTGGGTCATCTGGTAGCGCTGCACGTCGGGCTGCAGTTGTTCCGGATTGGCGATGACCTTCAGATGGATGAACTCCAGTTCCAGGCCCACGCGCCGGGTGTCGGTCAGGAACCGACCCAGCCGCCAGCCGTAGTACTGCGGCGACTTGAACGGCTGCGCCTCAAAGTTCACTCCTGGGAAGGTCAGGTCATAGCCGTCACCCTTGACGGTGACGTCTGCCGGCCTGGTGGTATTGGCACCCATATACAGCGCCCCGTACCACTGGGCCGATGCCGGCGAGGCGAGAGCAAGGAAGACGAGGACGGCAAGAACGCGAAGGAAACCCAGACGCATAAGTTCCCATTGTCTCATTTCCCCCCATTCGCCCATTCGCCCATTCGCCCATTGCCCCATTAACGAATGAGGTATGTTTAGTGGTTGGGTTACGCAAGCAGAAGGGCACCAATGGCTGACATCAAAGCGCTGTTCGAGACACTCCGGATTGAAGACGTCAACGCGGGCGCCAGTTCAGGCCACGACCACTGGTTTCGCAATGGCGACGAGACCGGCCGTGTGGTCTCCATCAATCCCTCGACCGGAGAGCCATTGGCCAGTGTGTTGATGGCGTCAGCGGCCACCTGTGATCGCGTCGTGGCCGCGTCCACCGAGGCCTTTCGCAGTTGGCGTGAGGTGCCTGCGCCCAAACGCGGTGAGTTCGTCAGGGATCTCGGCAACGCGCTGCGTGATATGAAGGAACCACTCGGGGACCTGGTCAGCCTCGAGATGGGCAAGATTCGTGGCGAAGGCCATGGCGAAGTGCAGGAAATGATCGACATCTGCGATTTCGCCGTCGGCCTGTCACGGCAATTGTATGGACTCACGCTGGCGTCCGAACGTCCCGGGCACCGGATGATGGAGCAGTGGCATCCGCTGGGGCCGGTGGGTGTGATCTCGGCGTTCAACTTCCCGGTGGCGGTGTGGGCGTGGAACGCGGCGTTGGCCGCGGTCTGCGGAGACACCGTGATCTGGAAGCCTGCCGAGCCGGCGCCGTTGTGTGGGATTGCGGTGCAGCACATCGCCAATCGCGTGATGGCCGACCATGGTGTCACCGGCATCTTCTCGCTCGTCGTCGGTCAGGGCAGCCTGGTGGGAGAGCGCCTGGTGCGCGACGCCCGCGTCCCGCTCATTTCCTTTACCGGGTCGACCGCCGTGGGCCGTCACGTGGCCGAGGCTGTGGCCGGACGATTCGGGAGGAGCATTCTTGAACTTGGCGGCAACAACGCGATCATCGTCGCCGAGGATGCCGATCTTGAATTGGCCACACGCGCGATCGTGTTCGGGGCCGTGGGCACAGCGGGACAGCGCTGCACATCGACGCGCCGCATCCTGGTGCAGAAAGGGATCGCCAGCGCACTGGTCAATCGGTTGGTCGCTGCCTACGGCCAGGTGCCGATTGGTGATGCGCTGGCGCCCGGCACACTGATGGGGCCGCTCGTGAACATGCCGGCCGTCGATCAGATGTTCGAAGCCATCGAGAGCGCCAAAGCGCAGGGCGGGCAGGTGATGTGCGGCGCCACGCGACGGCTTGATCTCGGACCATTCTTCGTCGAACCCACGATCATCAGGATGCCGGCACAGACGGCGATCGTCAAGCAGGAGACGTTCGCGCCGATTCTGTATGTCATGGAGTACGACACATTCTCCGACGCGCTCGCCATGCACAACGATGTGCCTCAGGGACTGTCGAGTGCGATCTTCACCGAGAGCATGCGCCGGGCGGAAGAGTTCCTGTCGGCCCGCGGGTCGGATTGCGGCATCGCCAACGTCAACATCGGGACGTCCGGCGCTGAGATCGGCGGCGCGTTTGGCGGCGAGAAAGAAACCGGTGGCGGCCGCGAATCAGGCTCGGACGCATGGAAAGCCTATATGCGTCGTCAGACCAACACGGTCAACTGGTCAGATCAACTGCCGCTCGCGCAGGGCATCACGTTCGGCTAAGGGGACGGGTGTCGATCGGTGGAACACTCGGAAATGATCAGCGAGTGTTCCACCGATCGACACCCGTCCCCGTCAGCACCTCGGCGACCCGCGCGAGCGCTGCGGCCACCGCGGCCTCGGTCGCGGTGGTCGGTCGCGCATCCGCCTGCTGTAGCGTCGCGAGCAGGCCGCCAAGCGGCCCCGCCGCGGCGTTGATCGCGGCGAGCCGATCCGGCGTCGCGCCTGCCCGCGCGGCGTCGAGCGCACGAAGCGCGTCGTCAACCGCCTTGGACAGTGTGAACTGCAACGTCAGGTCCGCGATGGGCGTTCGCACGCGCGGGTCGAGTCGCACCTGGACGGGCTGGCGATACGTCTGGCCACCGGCGGTCAGCCTGACCTGATACTGGCCCGGCATGGGCCAGATGCCCTGTGGCGTCTTCGGCGTATTCCTGAGAATCGCGGCGATCGGATAGCTGAAGCTCGAGAGCGCCGGCGGTGTGTAGCGCACATCCCAGACGAATCGATGCAGGCCGGGCGTGGCCGGCAATTTCTGCGGCGGGCGAATCCAGTAGTCGGGGAGGTTTGGCGCGGCCACCGGAGCCTCGTCAGGATCCGTGCTCGAGTAGCGGCGAATCACGGAACCATCGACGTTGGTGATTTCGAGCGTGACTGGCCCCTGCACGTTCGTCCCGAGAAAGTAGCTGATGACGACGCCGTCCGGCGGATTCGGCATGGCGGGTTCGTCCGGCGGCAGCGGGGTATCGGTGTTCTTGTTCCACCTGAAGCGCCACGCGGCAGTGGGCCGGAAGAGGTACGCGTCGGTCTGGATAATCGCCGGCGTCACCTGGCGCAGTGGCGTGATGTCGTCGAGAATCCAGAAGCCGCGGCCATGGGTGCCAATCACGAGGTCATCGTCCTTGATGACGAGGTCGCGAATGGATGTGGCCGGCATGTTGAGACGCAACGACTGCCACGAGTTGCCGTCGTCAAACGACACGGAGACATGCAGTTCGCTGGCGGCAAACAGCAGGCCACGACGCGCCCGGTCTTCCCTCACGGCGTTGATCGTGGCGCCGTCGGGCAGGCCCTTCGTGATGGAGGTCCACGTTGTTCCGCCGTCGCGAGTGCGATAGATGCGTGGGCGCAGGTCGTCGAGCCGCAGCGTATTGATCGCGGCATACGCCGTGTTCACATCGAAGTGCGACGCCTCGATGATCGAGACCTTCTCCCAGGCCTTGAGGTCGGGCGGCGTTACGTCGATCCAGGTCTTGCCGCCTGTACGCGTCACATGGATCAAGCCGTCGTCGGTGCCGACCCAGATGGTGTTGATGTCCACATACGATGGGCCGATGGTGTAAATGACACCGCGCTGGGTCGCGCGCGCATTGGGCCGGTCTCGATAGGCGCCCACACTGGCCGGGATGTCCCAGGTGGGTCGCGTCAGATCCCCACTGATCTGCGTCCAGTCACGACCGCCGTTGACCGTCTTCCACAACGTGTTGGACGCGAAGAAGAGCGTGCGCGGGTCGAGTGGTGAGAACAGCACCGGTGCGGTGCGCAGCGTCCGATACCCCTGGTCGCGCGGCGGGCTCACGTTCTGCACCTGGCCGGTGCGCCGGTCGTACCGCGAGACCTTGCCGCCGTACACGATGTCCGGGTCCAGCGGATCGGGCGCGACGTAGCCGTACTCCTCGACGGCCACCGGATGCCATTCGCGAAAGGTGATCTGCCCGTCGTCGCCGCGGCTCTGCACGCAGGCAGACCCGCTTTCCTGCTGGCCGCCGCACACGCGATAGGGAAAGGCGTTGTCGGTATTGACGTGGTAGAACTGCGCCGTGGACTGGTTGTACCAGGAACTCCAGGTGCTGCCGCCGTTCAATGTCACGATCGCGCCCTGATCGGAGGTCATGAGCATGATGTCGGGCATGGTGGGGTGAATCCACAGGCGCTGGTAGTCGTCTCCGCCCGGAGCGCCTCGCCAGGCGGTGAACGTGCGTCCGCCATCCACGGATTTCCACGCCACGATCGTCGGCACATACACGATATCGGGGTTGGTCGGATGCACACGCACGTCGGCGGCATCAGCCGGGCGCGCCACCACGCGCGAGTCGTTGTTCGCGCGCGTCCAGGTGTCGCCGGCATCATCCGATCGGAAGATGCCGCCGTTGCGGCCTGCGTCAACGGCCGCGTAGAGGCGCCGCGGATCGCTCGGGGCGACGGTCACACCGATGCGGCCAAGCCCGTCGGCAAACGACGGCAGCCCCTGCGTCAGCGGGCGCCACGTCGTGCCGCCATCGACGGACTTGAACAGACCGCTGCCGGGTCCGGTCCACACACCGTTTTCCCACGGCCCCTGGCGGGTCTCCCACATCACCGCGTAGATGGTGTTGGGGTCCACCGGATCCATGGCGATGTCGATGCCGCCCGTGTTTTCGTCCTTGTAGAGCACTCGCTCGAATGAGGTACCGCCATTGGTGGAGCGGTAGATGCCCCTCTCGGTGTTGGGACCATAGGGATGCCCCAGTACGGCAACGAACAGGCGATTCGGGTTCCTGGGATCAATCACGATCTGCGGAATCTGCTGACCATCGCGCAGACCCAGGTGCGTCCAGGTGCGGCCGGCATCGGTGGACTTGTACATGCCGTCGCCGGTCGATAAGTCCGGTCGCGGCATGCCCTCGCCGCTGCCGACATAGATGATGTTCGGGTCAGACTCTGCCACCGCGATGGCGCCAATCGAACCGGTGGGCTGGTCATCGAAGATGGGATGCCAGGTACGGCCGGCGTCGTTGGTTTTCCAGACGCCGCCGTTGACGACGCCCACGTAGAACGTGTGTGGCTGCGAGGGCACCCCGGCGGCCGCCTTTGTGCGGCTGGCTCGCTGGGGGCCGATGTTGCGCCAGGCCATGGCCTTGAAGAGGTCGGGCGCAAAACCCACCGTCGATTGTGGCGCGGCCCGAAGGACGCCGGAGCCGGCCAGCCAGGCGGCGACGGCCGCCACGCCAAGGGTCGCAACAAGAGTACGCATTCGCATGCCGCGATTGTGGATCAGGATGTGCGGCGCCGCACCAAGGGCTGGACATCGAACGGCAACGAAGGACAGAGGTGAAGGTGCTGGCCTGGTGTGGTGCCCAGAATGCGCGCGGTGCCAGTGCCGGCGCTGCCGCCCAGTGACATCGGGAGCACCAGCGGCGCCCCAGGCGTCCTCCACATTTCAATTCGGCTCACGAAGCGCGTCGGCGACGGCTGCGGGTGCGGCGGCAGCCCGTAGTGGCGCAACTCTTGCGCCAGATCTCGCTCGTCGGCGGGGATCGTCAAATCGAATGTCCGCCCATGAAAGCCGCGAATCGCTTCGGGTGGCCATTCGAGGGGCAGCATGGACAGCGGCACCGGTGCCGGTAGCACCACGACGACCGGGCCCCGTGATAATTCGTCGGCGGCGACCAGCGCGATCTGCGTGCGTCCGTCGAGCTGGGGCAGGGGGATGGCTGCATCGCTGAGCCCGGCCGTGCAGGCGTGTGCCGATCGCACTTCGGCGAGGCCGGTGACCGCGCCGCGCCCTGCAGGCGTCAACTCCAGGCCCAGGTCCTGCAGGACTCGCTGCGACCGCGGCAACACAAAGACGCGCCCGGTGGCCAGTTCGTCGGCCACGGCGTCCCTGTCACGGCCGACGAAGTGCAGGCGGTCGGCCGACCGCAGTCTGGCCGGAAGCGCGCGCAGGAGCAGGTCGGTGGTCGCGTCTTCTTCCACAAGGCCGGCGCCGCGCGGAATCTCACCGACGAGGGTCCCCATCATCGCCGACGTCAGTTGGTCATGGCCATCAGGCGACCGGCCCGCAGGAGTGCGGGTGTTGGCGTGCAGTACCTGCAACACGACCAGTGTCAGGGACAGCGCCGCCGCTCCCACCTTCCCGGGTGCGGTGTGGCCCGCGGCCTCCCAGACATCACGCAGACCGATGGCTGCGAGGATCCAGAACGCGATCGCGAAGGCCGCCAACGAGCCGGTGAACGACACAAACGCCAACGCCGCCAACGACCATGCGAGGCGTCGTGGCAGGCGCGCCATCGACAGGAGCCCCAGCACCGCGAGCACGGCCGCCAGCGGACTCTCAACGAACACGGCGCCGACCGCCCTGGTTGCGCTGCCCAGAGTCGCCAGCCCGCGATGTGGAATCACACAGGACAGCTCACGTGGCACGGCCATCTGGATCACGAATGCCGCCGCAAGCACGGCGCCAACCGCGATGATCGTCCGAATGATGCGTGGCGCGATCGAAGCCGAGGCGGCTTGTCGCCATCCAAGCCACGCGGCGACCACCGCCGCCGGAACCGTCAGTGGAGTGACAGTGGCAGCAAGGGTGGCGAGGAGTGCGACGGCCACAACACACGAGCCCGCGTGCGATCGGCGCTCAATGGCGCGAAGAACGGCAGTCCATGCCGCCAGGGTGGCGAGCACGTGCGCGGCCGGCGAGGGTGCCAGCGCCACCGCAAAAACCGGCGACATGGACGCGGTCACCGTGATGGCGATGGTGACGCCGACCTCGGAGGTGATGCGATACACGGCGCGCGCCAGCCACGCCAGGGCAAGTGCCAGTACCGTGGCGTTTGCCACACCGAGCATCGATCCAAGCGCGACATCACGCCAGGTACGGGCCGCGATGATCGCGACGAAGTCGAACAGGCCCGCGCATGCGCCGGGATCTGTGAGTGTGACGGGATGCCGCAGGACCAGCAGGCTGCCGACGCCGGCCGCAATGGAGACCGCCGCCCAGCCTGCGATGGAACTTCCCACGACCGCGGCATGTTAGCATGCGGCCATCCATGCGCTGGTTCATCCGCGCGCCAGAACTTCGCGTCGCGCTGCTCGTGAGCTGGTTGCTGGTGATCACCCGCAGCCTCGTGTTCGTGCTCTACGAACATGCGCACTTCGACTCAGACCAGGCCATCGTCGGTCTGATGGCCAAACACCTGAGCGAGGGGCGCGCGTTTCCACTCTTCTTCTATGGGCAGTCGTACATGCTGGGTGTGGAAGCGTGGTGGGCCGTGCCGTTTTTCTGGGTGGGCGGTGCCACCGTCGCGGCGCTTCGTGCCTCGATCATTGCGACGAATCTCGGTGTGGTGACCCTGCTCATTTTTGGCCTCCACCAGTGCGGCCTTCGTCCGCTGCAAGCGCTGATCGCCGCGCTCTTCGTGACATTTCCGCCTCCGGAAACGACCGCGTTCCTGGTTGAGGCACAAGGCGGCAACGTCGAGCCGTTTTTGTGGATCCTGTTGTTGTGGTTCGTGCGCGAGCGTCCGTTCTGGCTGGGATCGATCCTCGCGGTCGGCTTCCTGAATCGCGAGTTCGTGCTGTACGCCGTTCCGGTGCTGCTGGCCGGTCAGGCCTGGTCTGGTGCGCTCTTCCAGCGGACTACCGTCCGTGCGTGGCTGTTTGCGCTCGTCGCATTCCTTGCCGTCTGGCAGGGCATACGCGCTCTGGAGCCCCTGTCGGATGTCATGGGACCGGGGACGCGCGGGGCCGCCGCCATGGCGGCGCGTGGATCGCAAATCGAGAACCTCACCCAACGGCTGCAGGTGGACCTCCCGGGCCTTCCCGCAAGAGCCTGGACCATCATCACACGCGACGTCGCAAGCCTTCTGGGTGGTCACCCGATGAGCGACGCCGTGGCGCCGCAGGGACGCGGCTGGTTTGGATACGTGCTGGCAATCGTCCTGGTCGGCGCGATCGGACGCGTGGGTGTTCTGGCGGCTCGCCATCGGCCATCCCTCCCCGTCATGTCGTTTGGGTGGTACGTGCTGGGCGTGGGCGTGGTGGCGGTGCTGGCGTACTCAGCGACTCGGCCGGCCGAAGACGTGGTTCGACGGTATCTGTTGTTGAGCCTCCTGATTCCGGTGGGTCTGTCGGCAGTCTGGCTGAGGTTGGAACCACGCCGTGTCGTGAAGCGCGCTGTGATGGTGTTCATTCTGGGTTGGGCTCTCCTGGCCGGAAGCGACAACTGGCGACAGTTCAAGCGCTACGCGACTGGACAGGTGCCCAACCCGATGCGCGAACTGGTGGAGGCGCTGGATGCCCGCGGCGTGTCGGTTGCCGCGGCGCCGTACTGGCGCGCCTACAAATTGACGTTCCTCAGTGGCGAACGCATCAAAGTGGCTTCTACCGACGTCGTTCGTATTGCCGAATACCAGTCGCTTGCGGCCGCTGCAGGATCATCGGTGATTCGTATACAGGAATCTCCCTGCACGGGAGGCCAACAGGTGGGCGTGTGGTATTTCTGCAGGTGAGGTATTCATGAGGTCAGCAGTCGCGGTCGGTGTGATGGCGGTAGCCGTAGCGGTGGCGGCAGCGGCGGCGCAAGGTGCATGGACGCCGCGCTCGAGTGGCGTCAACGTGACACTTCGCGGCGTCAGCGCAGTCAGCGCCGACGTGGCGTGGGCCAGCGGTTCGCGCGGCACGGTGTTGCGTACGCTCGATGCCGGCACGACGTGGCAGAACGTCTCACCGATGCCCCCACTGGCCCTGGACTTTCGTGACGTGGACGCCATCGATAGAATGACGGCCTACATTCTGAGCATCGGCAACGGTGACGCGTCGCGCATCCTCAAGACCACCGACGGCGGCGCCACATGGGTGACGCAGTTCACGAGCCCGGACGCCGATGCCTTCTTTGACGCCATGGCGTTCTGGGACGGCGACCACGGCATCGCGTTCAGTGACTCTGCCAATGCCCAGTTCCGGATCATCACCACGAGTGATGGCGGACGCAGGTGGACGCGTGTGCCACTTGCGGGTCTGCCGCCGGCTCTGGAGAACGAAGGCGCCTTTGCCGCCAGCGGCACGAATATCGCCGTATGGGGAGACCGGCACGTGTGGATCGGCACCGGGGCTGCCGCACGAGCGCGCGTCATCTATTCTTCGGATCGCGGCAGGACGTGGACCGTGGCCGACACGCCGATTCCAGGCGGCGCGTCTGCGGGTATTTACTCCATTGCGTTTCGCGACGCGCACCACGGCATCGTGGTCGGTGGCGACTACGCGAAAGAGGATCTTGCCCTCGACAACGTGGCGATGACCGACGACGGCGGGACGACGTGGCGGCTCGCCCCGGGTGTGGGAGGTTTCCGGTCGGCGGTCACATATATCCCGGCAGCATCCGGCCTCGCGCTCTTGGCCGTGGGACCGTCGGGGTCGGACCTGTCATCTGACGATGGCCGGACGTGGACCGCGATACCCACACCGGCGCGCGGCCTGCACACCTACAGCCACGCGCGCGGCACCGGCGTGGGGTGGGCCGCCGGGGGTCGCGGGCAGATCGCCAGGTTCGCTGTCCGATAGCGCACAGGGGCTCGACGCATGCGCGCCCAGAGCGCATCATCGACGGATGCGAACAATCCTGATCGCCACATGTTGGGCGTCCGGTGTGAACATTGTCACGTCGGCGAAGGGAACGACCTCTCCAAGTTCGATTTCGCGTCTGATGCGCGGCCCGCGAAGGCCGTCGCCAGGAAAATGATCCTCATGCTTCGCGCGATCAACGGTCCGCTCCTGGAAGGCGCGAAGACGCCGCTGACGACGGCCGCGCCGGTCAAATGAAGCACGCCTGACCCACGCGCGACAGGCGACGACTATCGCCTGATCGAAGCCTTCTCCAGGATGGCCTCATACACGTAGCCGGCGCCGAAGTCCTTCTTGGTGGCCAGCGTCCCAGACGCCGTGATGACGTCACCGATCTTCACCACCGCGTCGGTCGTCACCGTCAGGTCGTTGGTGCCGTCCGTGGCTGTGCCGGAACCGTCCTGCAGGTGAAACCAGTTGGAGCCCATGATGTTGTTGTTGACTTTGACCACGGTGCCGCGCACCGTGACGGCTGTGCCGGACAGCGAGGCGCGCTTCGCCCACGTCTCGGCAATAGACAGGCCACCGGGAGGCACTGCAGTCGGCTGGACTGCGGCGGACTGCGGCGCCGGGCCGGTCAGCGCGGTGGTGGCTGCCCCGGTCCTGGACATGGCCATCGGGGGGAGCTCCGGGGTCGGAGGCGCGACAATGCCTGTATCTGCGTGTCCGGCGCTGTCGGCCGGTCTGGCGTTGCAGGCCGCGAACCCGACACCAGCCAGCCACAGGCATGCAAGCAGGGTCTTCATGATGCCAGCGTATCAACGATCGCGTGATGCTGCGCGGATTCAGGCGGCTGCCGGTGCCCGCCGGTCGTCCGTCTCAGCGAATCACCCAGAGATCGGTCTGCGGCCCGGCGAGATACCGTGGGGCGCCCGATGCCGGGATCATCATGTCTTCTTCGCGCTGCATCGACACCAGCGCGCCGCCCCATTCGGGAACGGCCGTCCGGGTGCGGAACTCCAGCGAGAACCAGACACCCGCCTGAAGCGGCGTACGCGGGTGCGCGCCGTAGCGTTCGGGCCAGTCGAACACGGTCCAGGTACCGGCGTCGTGCACCCAGTAGCCCTGCACGTGCGAATACACCAGCAGGTCGAGTCCGGCGGCTTTGCCGGCGGCCTCTGATCGCGTCTTGATGTCGATTCCGGTGCGGCCCGGCACCAGTTCAGCGGCATGCAACTGCGCGCCGCGGACGGAGTCCGCAAATGCCTTCACGAGACCGGCCGGCGGGGCCGACTCGCCTTCGCGGAGGACGTACGCCATTTTCTGTTGGTCCGTGACCAGGCCCGCCAGACGCACGCCAAAGTCCACGTGCAGCACGTCGCCTCGCTCGATCACGGGGTTCTCCGCGTCATCGAGCGACACCACCCTGCCGTCCTTGAAACGTTGCAGGCCGAGGCTTGCGGCGAAGTTGAACTCGAAGTTCTGCCGCTTTCGCTCGGCCGTGATCCAGTAGTGCACATCCATCAACGCGGTTGAGCCCGGGGTGATCACCTCGTTGGAAAAGGCGCGCCGCAGGATCTCGTAGGTCGCCTTGGCGGCCTCTTCCTCGACCACGTGTTCTTCGGGCGTGTGGACGGACACATAGTCCACCAGAAGTGGTTCGGACGATACCAGACGCGTGGCGCGTGCGGGGCCGAGGGCGTCGACCAGGTACGCCTTGAGTTCGGCCGTGAGTCCGTCAGCCATGCTGATCGTCGGCGACTGGTTGATGGCGATGCGTCTGGGATCGCGCGCCTCGAGGTACTGCTGCAGCAGCGGTTTCACGCCGGTTTCGCCGTAGCTCTGGACGGTGTCGTAGAACCGCGAGAGATGCCCCGACAGGTGCGTGCCGAACACCGTCGTTTCGAGCCCGGCGTCTCCCCGGTCGTAAAACAGGTAGGCGTTGCGGTGACCGTACCAACCGGTGATGCCGTTGCCGCCGAAGAGTTCGAGGGCCGGGTCCACCGCGTTCTCGCGACTCATGATGACCCAGAGGTCGACGCCGTGTTTGCGCATCAGGGGCAGCAGATGCCGCCGCATCTTGTCGGCCTTGAGTGACCATTCGAGTTCGGTGCGTGCCCGAACGACAGCCGGCGAGAGGGCGTCTGCGGCGCCGCCCCCTGGCGCGGGCGGATTGTTCGAGGGGGCGCACGCCCCCAACAAAGCAAGAGTGGAGACGATAGCAAGGACGGCGCTCATGCGCAGCGGGCGGAGCATGCGCGCGATTCTAGCGTATTGCGCCGCGTTCGCCACAGTGCGAGAATGACCCGGCTAGACGCTCACCGCAGAACCGGAGAATTCAGGATGATGAAACGACTTTTGGGATGTGTGGCCACCGCTGTGTTCGTCGCTGTGTTTTGGAGCGCCGGCGGACCGACGGCCATCGCAGGCCAGGCCCCGGCAGCAGGCCAGGTCGCGGCAACAGGCATGACGGCCGATGGGCTGAGTGCGTTGGCGTTCCGCAGCCTGCCCACGAACGTGGTCTCCGGGCGGGTGCAGGACATTGAGATTGACCCCAGGAACCCGAACATCTGGTACGTCGCCACCGCGTTCGGCGGCGCGTGGAAGACGGTGAACCGGGGCATCACCTTCGAGCCGATCTTCGACAACTACCCGGCGCACAACATGTGCTGCGTGGTCGTCGACCCGAAGGATTCAAACATTGTCTGGCTCGGCACCGGCGAGAATGCCAGCCAGCGTTCGGCGCATTTCGGCGACGGCCTCTACAAGTCCACTGACGCCGGCAAAACGTGGGCGCGATCGGGGTTGGCGACTTCAGAGCACATCGGCAAGATCCTCGTCGACCCGAACAACTCAAACATCGTCTGGGTCGCCGCGCAGGGGCCGTTGTTTTCGGCGGGCGGCGAACGCGGTGTCTACAAGACCACAGACGGCGGTGCCACCTGGACCCGTTCCCTGCACGTGAACGACACCACAGGGTTCACGGACCTGGCCTTTGATCCCCGAAATCCGAACACCGTGTTTGCCGGCACCTATCAGCGGATGCGTCACGTCGGCCAGATGATCGGCGGTGGTCCCGACGGCGGCGTGTTCAAGACCACCGACGGCGGCAAGACATGGAGCAAGCTGACGAAGGGCCTGCCCCCAGGCGAAGTCGGCCGTATCGCGCTCGCCACCGATCCCAAGAAGCCCGGCAGGGTCTACGCATTGATCGACGCCAAGGTGCCCCCAGGCGCGGGTCGTGGCGGACGAGGCGGCGGCGCCCCCGGTGCCCCTGGTGCCCCTGGTGCCCCTGGTGCGCCCGTTGCGCCGCCGGCTGCGCCGCCAGCCCAGGCGCCTGAAGTGCCGATGAATCCTCCCACAGAAGGTGACGGCCGCGGCTTCTACAAGTCGGACGACAACGGCGTCACCTGGGAGCGCATGTCGCGCGAGCGCGGCGGCGGCCCCGCGTACTACTCCGAGATCTTCGTTGACCCGCGTCACGCCGACACCGTGTGGATGATCAACACCAACATGCAGTGGACCAAGGACGCCGGCAAGACGTTTACCAACGTCGGCATCGAGCGTGGGTCCGGCGCGTTTGCCGTCCACGTCGATCACCACGAAGTGGTGTTTGACCCCACCAATCGCGATCACATCATCATCGGCAACGATGGCGGCATCTACGAAACGTACGACGACGGCCTGTCGTGGCGCATGTTCTCCAACTTGCCCGTGACGCAGTTCTACAAGGTCGGCATTGGGAACGAGAAGCCGTTTTATTCGGTCTGTGGCGGCACCCAGGACAACTTCTCGATGTGCGGCCCGTCAGGCACCGCGCATGTGCTGGGCATCCGCACGAGCGATTGGTACCACATCGCCGGCGGTGACGGCTTCCAGGCCTGGCCCGATCCGGAAAACCCGAACTTCGTGTACGCCCAGTCACAGAACGGTGGCTTGTCGCGCTACGACCGGCGCACCGGACGTGGACAGCAGATTCGCCCACCGGCCGGCGGCACGCTCGCGGCCGGTGTGAGTGGCGCCGCGGGAGGCGGGCGAGGCGGCGGTGGCGGCGACCGCACGAACTGGGACGCGCCCTACATCATCAGCCCACACCTGAGCACGCGGCTCTACTGGGGCAGCAACTTCCTGTACCGCACCGATGATCGTGGGGCCAGCTGGGCGCGTGTCAGTCCTGACCTCACCCGGAATCTGGATGCGCGGGAAATTCCGATCATGGGCAAGATGTGGCCCGCCGATTCGATCGCCTTCCTCGAGTCCACGACCACGCTGAGCACGATTGTGGCGGTCGATGAATCGCCGCTGTTGTCGGGCCTGCTGTACGTCGGCACCGACGACGGCCTGTTCCAGGTAAGCGAGGACGGTGGCAAGGCCTGGCGCAAAGTGGATACATTCCCGGGTGTACCGAAATGGACCTACGTCAGCGACGTGTTTGCCTCGCCGCTCGACGTCAACACGGTGTTTGTCACGCTCAACAACTGGCAGACGGGTGACTACAAGCCCTACATTGTGAAGAGCACCGATCGTGGCCGCACGTTCACGAACATCTCGTCGAATCTTCCAGCCAAGAACAATCTCTGGGCCGTGATTCAGGACCACGTCAATCCCAACCTGTTATTCGTGGGCACAGAGTTCGGTGTATACGCGACCGTGAACGGCGGCGGCCAGTGGGTGCAGCTTAAAGGCGGGCTGCCGACCACGCAGGTGCGCGACATGCAGGTGCAGAAGCGCGAGAACGATCTGGTGCTCGGCACCTTTGGCCGCAGCTTCTACATCCTCGACGACTACAGCCCACTGCGAGAGATCACCCCGCAGGCGCTGGCCGAAGAGGCGCGCCTGTATCCGGTGAAGAACCCCTGGCTCGTGACGCTGGGCGGGATTGCGCAGGATGGTTCAGCTGGTCTCGCCACGATGGGCGGCAACGTGGCCAGCCCGAACACGCCGGTGGGTGCGAACTTTGCCTATTCGGTGGGGCAGTCGATTCCGGACGGCACCAACCTGGTGCTGACGATCACCGATGCTCGCGGCCAGCAGGTGCGCCGGATGCCGGTGGACAAGGCGCCGGGCCTGCGTCGCGTGCTCTGGAACATGCGCGCCGATCCAGCGGCCGGCGGCGGGGCTGGCGGGGGAGGACGAGGGGGCGCGCCGGGAGCAGGAGCGCCGCCGCAGTTTGCCGGTCGCGGCGGTGGCGCAGGCGGCGTGCTCGTCGCCGGCGGCACCTACCATGCGCAGCTCGGCAAGCAGGTGGGCGACACGGTGACGCCGGTCGGCCCGATGCAGTCCTTCAGGGTTCTCGAGATTGAGTAGTTCGAAATGAGGCAATGGGGCAATGGAGCCCATTGCCTCATTGCCCCATTGCCTCATTTCGAACGAGGCTGCGAATCAGCGTCAGCAGCATATCGATCGCCACCGTATTGTGTCCGCCGAGCGGAATGATGATGTCGGCGTAGCGCTTTGACGGCACGGCGAACTCCAGGTGCATGGGCTTGACCGTGCCCAGATACTGATCGATCACCGACTCCACCGTCCGACCACGTTCGCTAATGTCGCGCTGCAGCCGCCGTATGAACCGCGTGTCATCGTCGGTATCCACGAAGACCTTGACGTCCATGAGTGCGCGCAGCGCGGGATCTGTGAAGATCAGGATGCCTTCGACAATCACCGCGGTGCGCGGCGTCACGGTGTCCGTCTCAGGCTGGCGGGCGTGTCGGGCGAAGTCGTAGGCCGGCACTTCCACGGCCTGACCGGCGCGCAGGGCCTGAACGTGCTGCACGAGCAGGTCGGTCTCCAGCGAATCCGGGTGGTCGTAGTTGAGCGCGGCCCGTTCCTCGAGCCGCAAGGTCGGATGATCGCGGTAGTAGCGGTCATGCTCGATGACCGAGACCTGCGCGGTGCCCAGAGCTTCGACGATGTTGCGAACGACGGTGGTCTTGCCGGAGCCCGAGCCGCCGGCCACGCCAATCACGAAGGGCAGCCGCGATCGGCTCATCGTTCGCCCGTCCCGCCGCCGCGCCCGGTTCTGGGCTGCGGAATGGCGAAGGCCACCAGTTCAGACGCCTGACCGGACGCCTGCTGGCTGGTCCAGAGCAGCACGAACTGGCGTCCATTCACCATGTAGGTCATCGGGGAGCTGCTGGCCGAGCCCGGCAGCGCCCCCTCCCAGACGCGGGCGCCGGTCGCCTTGTCGAGCGCACGCAGCATCGCTTCGCCGCGATACCCGTCAGCCGTGAAGAGCAGCGTCCTGGTCGCGAGCAGTACGGGGCGTGTCTGCGCACCGGTGGCCGCAATGGCGAGCCCTTTGAGCGCGGGATTGTTGGCGATGACTGCTGGAGTATTGCCGTTGGCCACCATCCACGCATGTTCACCGGTGCGCAGGTTGATGGCGGTAATGCGCGAGTACGGGGGCTTGATGATGGGGAGCCCGCGAACGTTGGGCAGACGACCGCCGCCACCCACGTAGTTCATGTCTGATCGCTGCGTGTCCGTGGTGAGCGCGTGGACGGTCGGGTTGGTCCAGGAGCCGACATAGAGGATGCCGGTCTCGGGATCAAACGCGCCGTGTTCCCAGTTGGTACCGCCGAGATTGCCGGGCAGGCTCAGCGTACCCTTCGTGCCATCTGGCGCGTCAGCCAGCGACGGCGGCGCGAAGAACGCGCCCATCCGCAGCTTGCCGTCGGCAATGAGTTTCAGGGCCTCGGCGCGCAACTCGGGTGTGAAGTCGATCAGGTCATCAGCCGTCACACCCTGGCGGTCGTACGCCCTGGGCTTGCTCGGAAAAGGCTGCGTCGCCGCCGCGCGTTCACCGGGCACGTCAGACGCCGGCACCGGGCGTTCGTCGATCGGCCAGATCGGTGTGCCGGTCACACGGTCCAGGACGTACGCAAACGATTGTTTCGTGAGCTGGATGACAATGTCGCGCGGCTTGCCATCGATGGTGACGTCGGCAAGCATCGGCGCCGTCGGATTGTCCCAGTCCCAGATGTCGTGATGCACGGTCTGGAAGTGCCAGAGCCTGCGCCCCGTGCGCACGTCCAGGCACGCGAGCGTCGAAGAAAAGAGGTTGGCACCGAGCCGATGGCCGCCGTAGTAGTCGCCGGTGGCCGCTTCGAGGGGCAAGTACAGGTAGCCGCGTTTCTCGTCGAGCGACAGCGGCGCCCAGGCGCCCGCATTGCCCGTATATTCGGCTGAGCCGGCCTCCCAGGTTTCGTAGCCGTCTTCGCCCTTCTGTGGAATTGTGTTGAAGCGCCAGCGCAAGGCGCCGGTCTTCGCGTCGATCGCCAGGATGCGGCCCGGGACATTGTTGTACGACGGCGGTCGCGTACCGACTTCGAGCGCCGGCCCAATCACGACCAGGTCCTCGAACACCAGCGGCGGAGACGAATTGCCGATCGCCGCCGTGCGCACGTCGACCTCAACGCCCAGGAGCGATTTGAGGTCAACCACGCCATCTCGACCGAAGGTAGCAACAGGGCGGCCCGTGCGTGCATCGAGTGCCACCAGACGAAAACCGGGGGTGACGGTGAAGATGCGCTCGTCGGTGCCGTTCGACCAGTACGACACGCCTCGGCCCGCATCGCGCCTGGGCGCGGCCGCCGCGCGGTCAGCCTCATCGAGGCGCCAGGTCCACCGGGTGGCCCCGGTCGCGGCATCGGCGGCGATGACCCACCGCGAGGACCCGGTCGTGAAATAGAGCGTGCCATTGATCATCAGCGGCGTGCTCTCGTTTTTGTACTCGGCAGGCGAGCTGAAGTTGTCCGACTTCCAGCGCCATGCCACCGCGAGGCTGGCCACATTGGCCGGAGTGATGGCGTCAAGCGGGGAGTAGCGCGTGCCAGCCAAATCCCGATGGTAGTGCCGCCACTCGCCCGCGGTGGCCGCGGCCGGCGGCGTGGGGGGCGCCTGCGCGGTGGCAAACACCGAAGCCGAAGTCAGCAAGAACAGAGGTATGGCGAGACGAGCCTGCATGAACAGCCGCCTCCGAGCGGCGAGGCCTATTCTACGTTGCGGCACTACACCAAAGCGGCTCCCTGGTTTGATACCCTTCCGGGCATGGACCTTGGATTGAAGGGAAAAGTGGCAATGGTCGCCGGCGCGAGCCGCGGCCTTGGGTTGGCCGTGGCGCGTGGACTGGCCGCCGAGGGCGTCAGCGTCTCGATGGCGTCGCGCAACCCCGAGGCGATTCAAGCGGCCGCGGCCGCCATCACAAGAGACACCGGGGCTCCCACGCTCGCTCATGTACTTGATGTGCGATCGGGTGAGTCGATTCAATCCTGGTTCGAAGCCACTACGGCCAAGTTCGGCGGCGTGGATCTGCTCTTCGTCAATGGCGGCGGGCCGCCGGCCGGAACGGCTCTGTCGTTTGACGATGCGGCGTGGCAGGGTGCGTTTGAGTTGCTGGTGCTGAGCGCGGTGCGCATGGTGCGTCTGGCTGCGCCTTCGATGAAACTGCGCGGCGGCGGCGCCATCGTCGTCTCCACGTCCTCGGCCGTGAAGGAACCCATTCCGAACCTGGCATTGTCGAACGTGGTGCGTTCATCTGTGGCCGCGTTATCGAAGACGCTCGCCAACGAGCTGGCGGCCGACGGCATCCGCGTGAATCACCTGTTGCCGGGTCGCATAGAAACCGACCGCATCCGCGAACTCGACACCATTCGAGCCACGGCCACCGGCACGTCAGCCGACGAGGTCAAGGCAGGGTTCGAGAAGACGATTCCGCTGGGGCGCTACGGCACGCCGGACGAGTTCGGCAGTGCGGCGGTCTTTCTGTTCTCGGACGCCGCCCGCTACATCACGGGTGCGTCTCTGCAGGTGGACGGGGGAGCGATCAGGGCGGCCGGGTGAACGATTCAGTAGAAATTGAGGGTTGAGGATTGAGGGATTGAGGATCGGGATTTTACGGATTGCTGATTCTGGATTGTGGATGGGGATTGACGGGATTGGGCGATTGCGGGAGGGAGATCCCTCGGGACTGTCAGGAATGTTGTGTGCGGGGCTTAGCATGAGGAGTCCCGATGTCCCGATCACTCAAGAAGTCTCGTCCCGTGTTGGAGCGCCAGCCTCCCGTCTCTGACGCGGTGCTCAATCAGTTCGCCCCCGAGGGCATCTTGTCGGCGGCCGAGGTGGAGGCCGCAACGCGGCGCTTCAAGCAAGCCCTCCTGGAGCGTGTGCTCGGCGCCGAGCTGAGTCATCACCTGGGACAGGAGGCGGAGACCGCCTCCGCCGACGCGCCCGCGAATCATCGCCACGGCACCAGCGCCAAGACCGTGTTGACCGATGACGGGGCCTTACCGCGAGCGATTCCCCGTGATCGGCATGGGACCGTTGCCCCGGTCTTGATCCCGAAGCATCAGCGGCGCTTCACGGGTTTCGACGACAAGATTCTCGCGCTGTATGCCCGCGGGCTGACGGTGCAAGACATCCAGGCCTTCCTGCACGAGATGTATGCCGTCGAGGTGTCGCCCGATTTGATCAGCACCGTGACCGATGCGGTGCAGCAGGAGGTGCTCGCCTGGCAGGCGCGCCCGCTGGAGCCGATGTATCCGGTCGTGTTCTTCGACGCGCTGCGCGTCAAGATGCGGGACGAAGCGGTGGGGCAGAACAAAGCGGTCTACCTGGCCTTGGCCGTCTTGCCGGATGGGTCGCGTGACATTCTGGGCATCTGGATCGAGCAGACCGAAGGCGCGAAATTCTGGATGAAGGTGTTTGCGGACCTGCAGACCCGCGGCTGTCGCGACATCCTCATTGCCGTCACGGATGGCTTGAAGGGGATGAGCGAGGCGCTTGAAGCGGTCTATCCCCGGACCACGCTGCAGACCTGTGTCGTGCATCTGCTGCGCCACAGCCTGACCTACGCCGGGTGGAAGGAGCGGAAGGCGTTTGCGGCCGCGTGGCGCCCGATCTACACGGCCGCCAGTGCGGAGGCCGCCGAAGCGGCGCTCACGGCGGCGGAAGCCGGCCCGTGGGGCCGCCGCTTCCCAACCGTCTTCGCGGCGTGGCGCCGCGCCTGGGTGCACGTCATTCCGTTCTTTGCCTTCCCGCCCGACATTCGGCGCACGCTCTACACGACAAACGCGCTCGAGAATGTGAATCGCCAAATCCGGAAGGTCACCAAAACGCGCGGCCAATTCCCGAACGACGAGGCCGCGCTCAAACTCATCTGGCTGGCGATCCGCAATCTCACCGCCCGCCACGCGATCCCCATCCACAATCGAGAATCTGCCATGTGTCCAATCCCGATCCTCAATCGCTCAATCCTCAATCCTCAATTTCCAGCCCTGGTGCGCGAATGACCTCCGCACTCGCCGCCGTCGCCCTTGGCGGCGCCGTGGGCGCGGTTTTGAGATATCTCGTCACCGGCTGGGTGCAACGCGTGGTGACGCCGGCGTTTCCGTACGGCACGCTCACAGTGAATATCGCAGGGAGCCTGGTTGTCGGGTTTGCCGCTGGGGTCTTTGCGGCCCGCGCCGAGACCCGTGACCACCTGCTGCAACTCTTCCTGATTGTGGGTGTGTGTGGCGGTTTTACAACGTTCTCTGCGTTTTCCGCCGACACCTATCACCTGATTCAGCGCGGCGACCTGGCATCGGCGGCCGTCAACGTGACCCTTCAGGTGGCCGGGTCGCTGGCGGCGGTCTTTGCCGGCTTCTGGCTCTCGCGTCAGCTGTAGGCCATTGTCGGCCACACGCATGTCACCAGAACCCGCCGCACCCTCCCGGTTCTCCCTCTTTGAGGGCGATCTCCTGAACCGTGGCTTCTCGGCCATCGGCGTGCGCTCACGCCGCCCGCTCCACATCTTCCTGCGTTTCCTCGTGGTCTTCGGCGTCACGTGGGTGCCCGTGGCCCTGTTGTCGATCACGACGGCTCGGCACCTGCCGCCTGATGCGGCCTCTGCCGAGAATTTCTTCTACGACTTCGCGGCATATGCGCAGTTCTTCATCGGCATTCCGCTCTACCTGATTGCCGAACGCGTGATTGGTGCGAGCATTCGTGGCGCCAGCCGCGACTTCCGACGACACGGGCGTGGTCAGCGACGCCGACCTGCCCCGGCTGCGTGATATCGAAGCCCGCGTCGGTGACCTCCGCAAGCAGACCTACATCTGGGTGCGCTGGGTGGCCAAGATCTGGCTGTGGTACTGGTACCTGCGGCTGGTGTCGAGATTCAAGCTGTCGCTCGTGGCTGGGCGCGCTGCCGCCGTCTTTCGTGAAAAGGCGACGCTCAGTGCCAAACGCATCGAGGAACGCTGGCTGAACACGCCGTATGCACAGGACAGCGAGGCCGCGGTACGCAGGGATGTGAGCCAGCTCAGGTTGCTTGGCATCTTCTACAAGAGCATCCAGGCGATGCGCGTCGTGCCCTTTGATTTGCGGTCGGTCGGGCAGCTCATTGGCTCGGCGGTCGGCCCACTGGTGCCGCTGATCCCGTATTTCTTTCAACTTGAAGGCCCATGGAAAGAGGTCTTCGATGTCCTGCTGAAATGGTTGCCGGGACGATGAAGCTGGTGCGGAAGAGAGGATTAGGCAGGAGTCACACCTGCCGGTACCGGCTCATCGCGTTTTGTGCATATCCGCGATGCTGCTGTCGGGCAGGGTCGCCTCCAGCAGTGTAAGCGTTCGACCAGCCGATAGCCCGTATGAAGTGGCTGTTGCGGTGACATAACCTCTCCTTATCAGACACGGGGCCGATCACCTTGCCTCCACGGTGCAGAGAGCCCTGCGAAGGTGGCCGGCATCACTCCAATCACGATAAACGTGTCCCCCTCGATTCTCGCCGCCTTGCCAATCACCGCAGGGTCTGACTCGAAGAGATCAATCCACATCGAGTGGGCGATGACGATCGCCTTTGCGGGACTTGCGGGATCACCCTCCTCTGCTCGAAACGTTCGGCCCATCGCCGGCTTGATCCCGATCACATCGAAATACCTCTCGGAGACATCCTCTCCAAAGAGGCGTGCGGCTCTGGAGTCCGCGATCACCACGTGTGAGCTCGGCCGTCCATGTGACGCAAAGTCCACAAGTGCCGTCTCAGTCGCCGCTCGGAAATCGCGAAGTGGCAACGCCTTCTCTCCGGTGATGTACACCAGCGTCTCTGGCGAAGGCACTGACGAAGTCGGCAGAAACACGGCCTTGACGACGCTGAAGATCGTGGCATTGAGGCCGATGCCCAGTGCGAGGACGCCGACAGCCGTGATGGTGAACCACGGACTTCTCCGAAGTGACTGGGCACCGTCCACCAGATCGGCGCGCACTTGGTCGAGTGCGAGTCCGACGCTGCCGAGTCGGACCCTCCGCGCTTCTTCGCGCATGTATGTGGTGTTCCCCATGATGCGAGCCGCTGCGGAGCGCACATCGATGGGTGGAACACCACGCGCTTCAAGATCGCGTTCGGCCATCGCACGATGGACCTCGATCTCCTGCCTAAGGTCGCGATCGAAGTGGCGGTACTTCAAGCGGGCACGAAGGCGACGGAAGAAGCACGTGAACATGACAGCTACTCCGATCGGAGGGTCTCAGAGGGATTGACTCGGGTAGCGCGACGTGCTGGAATCCACGTCGCCAGGGCTGCGGCCATTCCAAGCACGGCCACCACTTGCAGGTAGCTCAGAGGATCAAACGGACTGAGGCCAAGCAGCTGAGAACGAAAGAATGGTGCCGCCGCAGCGCTGATGACGGTGCCGACCCCAAGACCCCAGATGACACTCGACTGCGTTGTACGGAAGACAAGCATCACGACCTGCGATGCTCGGGCCCCCAGCGCCATGCGAATCCCGAGCTCGCGCCGCCGTGACTCGACGGCGTACGCGAAGACACCAAAGGCGCCAATCATTGCCAGCACCAGCCCGAAGATTCCGATGCCGCCCGCGATCCAGCCGCCAATTCGCGGCTCAAGCAGGCTGTCGCTCAACATGTCCGTCAACGGCCTGCTTGAGAGCACCGTCCCTGGCTCGATCCGTTCGGCCAAAGCAGTGAGACGCTGAAGAGCTTCGGGCTCGGTGCTGCGCACTATCACCAGCGAACTGAGCATCCGGCTACGCCAGTATGCGACCGGTTCCAGCACGTTGATCGCTGTGGTCGGAAGATCTGGTACCACTCCGACGACAACAAACTCAACGAGTTCGGGTGCGCGGTCGCCGACTTTCAGCGTTTTGCCGAGTGGGTTCACCCCTGGCCACAAGAGTGACGCAGCAAGGGAGTTGAGTGCCAACTCGCGATCGGGAGCGTTCTGGTTCGGCATTCGGCCCGCCAGAACACCGACACCAAGGACGTCGAAGTAGTTGTCCGACACACCGCGAACCGGAACGTCGAACAGTTCGTCGCCAGTTGGCCCTGGGCGCCGAAGTGTTCTGCTGAATGAGAAATCAAAAATCGGCGCAATATCGGCGAGGGCGAGCGCGGGCCAGTCCGGTCCAGCGGTGCCTGCCAGGAACTGTCGATAAAAAGATAACCTTCGTTCACTGGCTGACGCACTCGCCGGAAATGTCACCGTCACTTCCTGGTAGGCCTCAAGTGGAAAACCCGCGTCCATCGTCAAGGCGTTGCCGACGGCACTCGTCAGGAGGCTCGCCGCTGAAAGAAGGGTCGTCGCAATGGCGATCTGACTCGCCAATAACACTCGCCGAAGCCGGACGTCATCGCGAGACAGACCATGTCGATCACCTGCCAGCGTTGAGAGCCCGACGCGAGTGGCACGTAGCGCCGGAGCGAGACCAGCGACCAATGTTGAAATCGCAAAGATGCCAACCACCGTCGACAACGTTGTCAGACCCAGGCGGTAGAACTCTGGCCGTTCATCCCACTGCGGCACCAGCGCCCACACAATTGACGGAGTCACCAGCGCCATGGTGACCGCAAGGGCAGAAGCGAGAAGGACCAGGACCCCGGACTCGACGAGCAGTTGGCGTATGATTCGACCCTTGTCTGCACCAAGCGACAGCCGTACGGCGATCTCGCGACGCCTACCGATCGAGCGGGCAAGTATCATGTTGCCGACGTTGGCACACGCCATCAGCTGCACCAACAACAGGGCAGCGGCCAGCATCACCAGAAGTGAGATGCTTTCCTGGTTCCCGGACCGGCTGACCGGACGGGTGTCGAATAGTCGGAAGCGTGTGCGGTCGACACCCACCGTCTCTCGGTACGTTGCCGACAACTGCGCTAGCTCCGCTTCGGCCGCAGCGCCGGCTCCCGCAAGTCGTCCGAAGACTTCAAACGAGACGTTCTCGTGTTTCGGGTCCAGGAATGCCTGTCGTCCTGTGAGTGTTCCCCGACCGATCCATGTCGAGAATGGAATCCACACTTCCAGCTGACTCCCAAATCCGTCAATGAAGCCGGCCGGAGCGACGCCAATGACCGTATAGGTGTCTGCGCCAATGCGGACGGGCTTGCCGATTGCCGAGGAGTCGCCGTTCAGGTAGGTCGTCCAAAGGCGATGGCTGATGATCGCAACAGGCAGAGGGGAGGTGAATGCCTCTTCGTTCGCCGCGAAGGGCCTGCCGGCCGCAAGCGTGACGCCGAGAGTCGTGAAGTAGGTCGACGTGACTCCCAGTGCCTGCACTCGGGTTGACGCACCGTTCGCAAAGGCGACAGTGGCTCTGTCATTGCGGGCAACGATCTCCAGGCCACTCCACGTGCGTACTTGCGTGCGGATCGTGAGAAACTCAGGGATTCGTAATTCGCCAAAGCCGTCTGCTGTGCGACCGACAGATCGAATCACGCGCAACTCATCCGGGTCGGTAACACGCCATGGCTGAAGCATCGTCGCGTCTATGAACAATACGACCGTGGTCAAGAGCCCGGCCGTCAGGCCGAGAATGGAGACTGCGGTCACCGCGAATGCGGGTTGCCGTCGTAGCCCGCGAACCGCGTATCGCAGGTCCTGCCCCAGCTGTTCGAGCCAGCGTGCAAACCAGACGGCCCGCGCCTCTTCGCGCATGTAGGTGGTATTGCCCAGCACGCGTGCGGCGGCGGTTCGCGCATCACCGGGCGATACACCGCGCCCTTCGATATCCTTCTGTGCCATCGCGCGATGGATCTCAAGCTCCTGCGTGAGGTCACGTTCGTGGTGGCGATACTTCAGGCGGGCACGGAGGCGACGGAGCAAAGTGAACATGACGCGTTACTCCGATCGGAGCGTCTCAGCGGGGTTGATGCGCGTCGCCCTGTGGGCGGGTATCCACGTCGCAAGCATCGCCGCCACAAAGAGCAACGAGGCAACTTGAAGGTACGCAATTGGATCGAAGGGACTCAGTCCGTACAGGTAACTACTGAAGAGTTGGGTCGAGAGGCCTGCGAGAATCACCCCGGCGCCGAGACCTATGATGACCGGGCGCTGAGTCGTCGCCAGAACCGCCCGGATGACCTGTGTCGCCTGTGCGCCAAGGGCCATACGAAGGCCGATTTCGCGTCGCTTCTCCTCGACCGCGTGCGCAAACACGCCGAAGGCGCCAATGGTGGCCAGCAGCAGTCCGACGCCACCGATTCCCCAGGTCACCCACCCAGCAATTCGCGCGACTGTCAGCGTCTCGGCCAGACTGTCGCGGACCGGGCGGAACGTGACGCTCACCGTTGGATTGAGCGCGGCAACAATTGCCCTGATACGCTCGAACACGGCCGGGTCCGTGCTTCGCACCAACGCCAGTGATACGCCGTGTTCGGTGCCCGAATAGGTTGCGGGTTGCGTGTTGGCAACCGACCGTACTGAGAGCTCCGGGGCAATTCCCACGACAACCTTGACGAGCGCATCCTCAAACCTTGCTCCGCTGTACACGACCTTCCCCAGCGGGTTCTCGCCTGGCCACATGGAGTCGGCCACGGATTTGCTCAACACCACTTCGCGAACGCCGTTTCTGGTCGACGGTCCACGACCGGCGATAAGCGGAATCCCTACGACCTCGAAATAGTTCTCAGTCACATTCTTCGCAGCGAAGGAGCGCATGCGTTCCGATTGCGACGTGCGCAGCCAGTCGCTGTAGCGGTTATCTTCCACGGGCGCCGAGTCACTCAGCGCCAGGGGAGGCAGGCCAGCTTGCCGGGCGGCCTCCCACAATCCGTGCTGCACCGGTTGGCGTTGGTCCAGTGGCGTATTTGGTGGAAACTCAAGCAGAACCTCGGATACGGCATCGATATCGAAGCCGGGGTCGATCCCTGATGCATGCTCCACCGCTCGTGTGAGCAGACCCGCGGACATCAAAAGCACCGTCGCCAGAGCAACTTGACTGGCGAGAAGAAACCCGCGCATTCGCGCGACCTGAATCGTGTGTCCGTGTCGCTCGCCGGTCACCACGGCCAAGCTCACGTGAGCGGTGCGGATCGCTGGGGCCAGCCCGCACGCCAGTGCGGTCAGCACCGACATCACCCCAACGATCACCATCGTCATCAGTGAAGGCGCGTAGTACTCGGCGCGTTGACCCAAATCCGGGACGATGGCAACCAGTACGGGCGGCACGAGGGCCGTGATCGTCAAGCCAACGATGCCGGCAGCACCGGTCAGGACCAGTGACTCGGTCAACATCTGACGGACGACCCGAGAATGGCTCGCGCCAAGGGACAGCCGAACGGCGATCTCTCTTTGTCGCACCATCGCTCGCGCCAGCATCAGGTTGCCGACGTTGGCGCAGGCCACCAGTTGCACGACCACGAGTGCAAGAAACAGAAATCCAACCACCTGTGCCGCATCATTGAGGCCATGTGAGATGGGCCGTGTGTCCACGAACCTGAAGGCGATATCGGGAAGTTGCGTGGCCGCTCGGAATTGTCGGCTGAGTTGCGCAAGTTCGGCGCTGGTCTGGACTTCGCTCATCCCTGGCGCCACGCGTCCGATGAAGTTACGGGGAAAGTCTCTGTGACGCGGGTCCTGATACTGGGCGAGGTTCATCACGCGCCACAGTTCGGTCAGGCTTCCATCGCCGTCCATGAAGTCGCCCGGAGCCACGCCGACGATGGTGTAGGTCGTCTTTCCGAGCGGGAGGGCGCGGCCTGCGATATCCGGAACGCGGCCGAAGCGTTCCGTCCACACCCGTTCAGAGATAATCACCACGTTGGACGGAGTTGGCGACGAGTCTTCGTCGGTTCGGAACGTGCGGCCGGCCACAACCGGGATGCCCAACGCTTCGAAATAGCCGGCACTGACACCCAGCGCCTGGAGCCGTTCGTTGGTCCCATCGGGGTATGTCGCCTGACCGACCGCAACCGGCGTCGTCATCGCCAGCCGAACGGTTGTGGCGTGTTCCCGCAGGTAGCGAAACTCGGGAATCGACACGGCGCCGAAGTCGTTGCTGCCGGCCGCCGAGCTGCGCACCTGCAGCAGCGTCTCAGGGTTGGGCACTCGCCACGGGCGCATGAACGACGCGTCCGCAAAGGTGAAGACCGTGCTGACCAAACCGAGACCCACTCCGAGCATGGTGATGGCACCGACGGCAAACACGGGCTGGCGCCGGAACGACGCGACCGTATACCGCACGTCCTGCCACGTCGTCTCAAGCCACCGTGCGATCCAGACCGATCGCGCGTCTTCGCGCATCAGGGTGGTATTGCCCAGCTCGCGTGCGACGGCGGTCCGCGCATCACCGGGCGATACACCGCGCCCTTCGAGATCCTTCTGTGCCATCGCGCGATGGACCTCAAGCTCCTGCGAGAGGTCACGATCGAAGTGCCGATACTTCAGGCGGGCACGAAGGCGGCGAAAGAGGCTGAACATGACAACCCCCTTATGCCGTTTCGAGGACGAGACGGATGGCCGCGACCATGTCCTCGAACTCGGCCTTTTCAGCGGCGAGATGTTTCCGTCCGGCTCTGGTCAGCGTGTAGAACCGAGCTTTGCGGTTGTTTTCGGACGGCCCCCACTCGGCGTCGACGTACCCGTTGAGGAGCAAGCGCTGCAGTGCGGGGTAGAGCGAACTCTCGCCCACCTGCAGCACATCCTTCGACACGGTCTTGAGCCGCTGCGCCAACCCATACCCATGCATCGTCTCGGTCGCGAGCAGTCGGAGGATCAGCAGATCAAGTGTGCCGGGCAGCAGATCGGGGGGTAGAAGTTTGGCCATACGCAAGTCGCTCCTATCGTCAGGCGATGGGAGAGAGCTTGCGCCGGGGCAGGCGGGGCTGTCAAGTCCTATCGTTTATCGATGGGAGCGGGGTCGGGTCGTCATCATCGCCGATGAGCACAACGCCACCGGGCTCTGCGAACGCCAAGGCGGTCGAACAGGTTGCCGCGCGTCATGTTTGCTTGTAAATAACTGATAACAAGCTACTTAATGAATGAATGTGCAATGATGGAGTCTTGTGCCATGATTGCATAAAGATGCGACACCGGCGACTCGAAACGGAAGTCATAGGAGGCAGGCACCGGCTTGGGCCGCGGTCACTCTCAAGGGAATTGTCACAGGGCACTCCTTCGGGCTGCAGGGACTACCTGGCCTTCACCAGTTCGTCGTCGATAGCCCGTATGAAGTGGCTGTTGCGGTGACATAACCTCTCCTTATCAGACACGGAAGCTCGGCTCTTGCAGCCGCGATTCCCCATTGGGATCCAACGATGGCAAGGGTGATGGGAATGAATGACAGCAATGCGCTTTCCAGCGTCTGATAGGGGCCGTTGTGTCAGGGAAAGACCCACGTAATACGGACTATCAGCGAGGCGGTGTTGACGACGATGGAGCGAACGGAGGGCATCGCCGCATTCTAAGGGCGGTGAGCGCCCAAAAGTACGGTATCCTCCGCGCCTCTCGACAATCAGGAGGTCCAATGCCCGGCAAGTTCTATGGCTTGACGCGTGAGGAAATGGATGAGCTATTTCGGCAAGACCCCGTTACTGCGAAGGATGGCGGCTTCCAGAAGTTCATCGTGACCCTTCAGCAGCAAGCGCGCCGAGGGTTGCTCGAAATCAAACTCGACGATGATGATATTGAGCGCATTCGGAAGTACGCGTCTGACTCCAAGCGTGGCGGTTGGCAGAAGCGAATACTCGCCATTTTCGGCAGAGTGCTGCACCTACACCAGATGCACGGCGACTCTTGAGGTCACTCGGAGTTGACCACAGTCGAGCTTTGCGTAGGCCTTCGCGCCATGCAGCATCCGGGCGAACTGCATTCGTGGACTTGGCGCACCATGCTGGTCCCACCGCCGCCGTACGGCGGCAAGCCTTGGCGACAGGAGTGTAAGTGATGGGTAAATCATCGCCGCGTGACAGCGACAAAGGGTGAAACGGCGGGCGGGTTGGGCACGCCATCTTGCGCCACTCGTCGATAGTTGTTGATTTCTTGGTTGTCCCATGTCGAGAATGGCGGCCTCTTGCGTTTCAATGCAAGTCTTCGTTCACTGAAGTGTCCCGAACTAAAAGAGGTTAGCTTGATGAATGCCCGTAGCAAACCCGTTGCGTACGCTGTGTGTTTCGCCATGTTCGCCGTTTTGGGGGATGTCCCGTCGGCTGTTGAAATTCAGCGGCGGCTCGGTTGACGGCCCCTACTATGCGACATTCTCCTCGGCCATGACAAGGCCCAGTTGCTGATCACGGGCCCGGAGCGTCGCGACGA
>Ga0105044_10000191_pt1 | contig 69679 bp, 62 predicted proteins | sample MAT01_FD_78092 | JGI IMG/M metagenome (GOLD analysis project Ga0105044, IMG submission 78092) | Freshwater microbial communities from Lake Fryxell liftoff mats and glacier meltwater in Antarctica - MAT-01 | ecosystem: Environmental > Aquatic > Freshwater > Ice > Liftoff microbial mat | place...
CGATGACGACCACGATGGGAGCGGACCTGCTCTAAATCTACTTTCAACTTACTGATCTTCCGCCCAATTTCGCGACGGTCAACCTCAAGTTGGGTTTCACCGGGGCCTCTTAAACCCACGCCGCCGGCACCACTACGTCCTGAACCACCACCGGATTGACGGGCAAGATGTGTCCACGCGCGTGTTAATCGGGGGAGGCGATATTGGTACTGGGCAAGCTCTACTTGAAGGGCACCTTCACGGGTATGCGCGTGTTGCGCAAAGATGTCAAGGATAAGTGCAGACCGATCAAGGACCTTGATAGCTTCCCCGAAGCTCTTCTCAAGTTCACGCTGGTGTCGAGGCGATAACTCGTCATCGAAAATGACGACTTCTGCCCCCAATGCCAACAGCATCTCTTTGATTTCTTCAACTTTTCCTTTGCCGATCATAGTCGCGCTGTCAATACTGTTGAGATTCTGAAAAGTATCTCCTACGACTTCCATGCCAGCGGTTTCTGCAAGAAGAGCAAGTTCGCTTAACGAGTCCGTGACAGAAAGCAGGGGAAAGCTATGTTTTATGCCAATCCCCACTAAAAATACACGTTCAGGTTTTGAAATCACTTCACGGTTATGACTTTGTTCTAGCATAAAGTTATCTTTTTCCATACCAAGACTTTAATCGGGAAAGCGCTTCATCCAAACGATCATCGGGAATACCCAGACTCATGCGAATGTAGGGGGTGCCACCGGGACCGTAAATTACCCCCGGCGCAACTGATACGTGCGCTTGGGTCAGGGCAGCTTCAGCAAATTGTGAACCGTTACCCATTTCGGTTCGTGCCCAAACGTACAAAGAGCCGGAAGTTTTCTTGGCGACCAGACCCATATCAGGCAGCGCCGCTAAAATTTTGTCGCGACGCTTTTCGTAAATGAGATTGCGGGCGTCAATCCATGAGCGCGGCGTTTCATCACTGGCAGTGATCCCCGCTTTATAGATGGCGTGAAAATGCCCACTATCCATATTGCTCTTTACTACTAAAAGTGTCTTCACGGCTTCGGCAGAACCTACTGCTGCGCCCAGCCGCCAACCCGCCATATTGTATGATTTTGACCACGAGATAAACTCGACAGTGGTATCAAGCGCGCCCGCTACCTGAAGCACGCTGCCAGCGACATACCCATCAAAGGTGACTTCAACATACGGGTTATCAGACGCCAAAAGAAGGTTTCGTTCCCGGCAAAAATCGACAATCTTTTGATAGGTCGAGAAGTCGCAAGTCGCGCCTGTGGGGTTGTTCGGATAGTTGATCCACAACAATTTAGCGCGTTTTGGGAAATCAGCGGCGAGCGCATCGAGATCGGGCAAAAAACCATTCGCGACATCCAATTTAACCCACTGAACTTGTGCCCCGGCTAAATACGCACCCATTTGGTAGGCTGGATAGGCTATTTCGGGGACAAGGGCGATATCGCCTTGATCCAAAAATGCCAACGATAAATTGACAATCCCCTCTTTGCTGCCCAAAAGGGGGAGTACATTTTTTTCCGGGTCAAGGATGACACCAAATCGCCGCTCGTAATAACGCGCGACCCCCGCTCTAAATTCGGCGGTGCCTTTATACCCAGAATAACCATGTGCCGTAGGATCGCTGATGGCATCAGTCATTGATTTAATGACCAGATCGGATGGCGGCATGTCTGGGCTACCGATATCGAGATTGACAATATCAAACCCAGCATTGTTTAGTTCACGAACGCGCTGGTTGAGAACCGCGAAAGGGTAGGGGGGAAGGTTATTTAATCGCGCTGCAATATCGGGCATTACCGAGTATCTTTCTCTCAAGGAGCCGTCTTTAAGGTGATAGCGCCTGAGTTTAAGAGATACATCTCTAAGACTTCCCCAACCCGCGCTAGGCTATCAACGCTGATTTTGTCGATGGTGTCTTCGCTGGTATCCCAATAAGCATAATCAAGGTCAATGATATCGACTGCTGGAATACCGCGTTGAATAAAAGGGACGTGATCATCTGTAATCGATCCGCCTACTTCATTAGGGAATTGCGCCTCATACCCCAGCGTCCTAGCTGTTTCCCAAATGGCGGCGGCGATATCAGGAGCAGATTGATTAGAATAGCCCTCAATGGGGAAGGCTTGATCAAATTCTCCAACCAGATCGACTAACAACATATAATCGATGTTTTCAGTTTCGAGATCAAGCCGATTGGCATACAAGGTTGAGCCTATCAAATACCCGCTCGTTTGGGGTATCAAGTCCGCAAATGGGGCGATGCGCCCATTATCTTCAGCATCAAAAAATACCAAACGAATCTCGTGATTCGGGATATAGTTCTCGCTGATGACCCGCGCTAATTCCAATAAAACACCTACGCCACTGCCACCATCATTGGCACCCGGCATGGGCAATAAGCGCTTTGTCGGGTCGACATCTTTGTCAGAAAAAATGCGCGAGTCATAGTGAGCGCCAATGATGATCGTGCTGCCCTCGCCATAACTAGCGACTAAATTGCGCACTGGCACAAGCAGTCGATTAAATTCAACTGTTTGATTTTCTGCTTCGAGATAATCGGTCAGCAGCCCTCCCATAGTTAACGGTTGCCACAGGTCGAAGGTTTGTTGCGCTTCGGGTGTCAAATCCGTGGAGTCACCGAAACCAATTAAATGCCAATCCTCGCTCGTTTCCCATCCCAGTGTGTCAAGATGCGAGAGAATGATATTGCCTGCCTCGATATTGCCCACTGTTGCCATTGGGCGGGGGCCGACAGCAACATGATTTTCCACATGGATAAAGGCATTCTCCCCGTCAAAAAAAGGGGAGTTGGGTTGGTCGTCATCCTGCGCTTGGATAGTGACAAAGGATGCGATAACGAGCAAGAAAACGATGATGCGACGAATCAATTGATATTCTCCAATAACTCAGATTGTTCACCGATATAGGCATCTGCAAGTTCATTCAATGACTGTTTCAGATCGGACAGTGCGCGTGAGACATAGGCTTCATATCGCAATCGTTTATCCTTAATAGCCGTTTCAAAGCTCGGAAGAATGCCAAAATTTGATTTCATGGGCTGAAAATACTTCGCTTCGGCGTGGGTCACATAATGGCATAACGCGCCGAGCATGGTCGTTTTGGGGACAATCCATGCGGCTTTGCCATCCAGATGACGGGCTAAGTTGACGGCAGCCACCAATCCCGTAGCGACATTGCCCATGTAGCCTTCAACCCCCGTGATTTGCCCACCAAAGAAGAGATCTGAGCGAGTTTTCAGTGCCATTGTGGGATTTAGCAAAACAGGGGAATTGATAAAAGTGTTTCGGTGCATTTGCCCCATCCGCACAAATTCGGCATTTTGGAGACCGGGGATAAGCCTAAGTACCTGCTCTTGCTGTCCCCATTTCATATTGGTTTGAAAACCAACCAAGTTATAGAGGCTGCCAGCAATATTGTCTTGCCGAAGCTGAACCACCGCATACGGCCGCCGATTGGTGCGTGGATCGACAATGCCCACTGGGCGCATAGGACCAAAAGCAAGCGATTCACGTCCGCGTTTGGCAATTTGCTCGACCGGCAAACAACCTTCAAAAAATTGCTGTGCCTCCAATTCGAGGCTACGCAATTCGGTTGTTTCGGCAGACAGCAAAGCATCCACGAACCGTTCATACTCGTCGCGATTCATCGGGCAATTGATGTAATCACCCTCGCTATCTTCCCCGCGTCCATATCGACTGGCGCGGAAGGCGATTTCCATATCGATGCTGTCTGCCGAGACAATCGGCGCTAAAGCATCGTAGAAATAGAGGTAGTCTTGCCCTGTCAAATTGCCGAGCGCCTGGGCAAATGTTTCGGATGTTAAGGGTCCAGTCGCGATTACCGTAGATTCGTCAGGTATGGCTACGACCTCTTCGCGAATAATGGTGATGTTTTTATGATTTTCAAGAGTATCTGTCACCAATTGAGCGAAAACTTCGCGGTCAACCGCCAATGCCCCACCAGCCGGAACAGCTGCTTGTTCGGCACAACGCAACAGTAGAGAACGCAGAATATCAAGTTCCGTTTTAAGTAATCCTGAGGCGCGATCAGGCAATTTTGAGCCGAAAGAATTGCTGCACACCAGTTCTGCAAGGCGATTGGTCGCATGGGCACCGGTTGTGCGCACAGGACGCATTTCATACAAAGTGACGTTAAAACCGCGCTCAGCCAACTGCCAAGCAGCTTCTGATCCTGCTAAACCGCCACCGATCACTTTTACATTCTTTACCATGCTGAAAATTTCACCATCATTGAGAAGACATGAAGGGTATTATACACGCCGTGCAAAGTTCAATGCGAATTGTAAATATTGATTGATGGTTTCGAGATCGGGGGAGTTAGGAGATGCTAATGATTTCGCTTGTTCGTAGGCTTTGATCGCTTCACCGTATTGATCGAGAGCATAATGGGCATTTCCGCGTAACGCAAAAACACGGTGATCTTCCACTGATTCACCATCTTTTTCAGCCGCTCGAATCATTCGCTCAATGCCATGCAATGCCCGTTCATACTCACCAGCTTGATAGGCGGTTCTGGCAAGGCGATAATGCATGGACATTTCCCATGGAGTGTAGGGGTTGTATTGAAGGGACGCATCATACGATGCCAAGCTGTTGGCATACTGCCCGATACGATAATATAGATCGCCGAGCATTTCATAAACCCGCGCCCAAGTCACATCGATGCCGAGTGGTTTCTTGCTGATTTGAATAAATTGTTGAAGATATTGGATGGTTTCTTTTTCGCGATTGGGGAGGGGAAGGAGTATTTCACCAATCGTCAATAGGGCATCTGCGACGCCTCGTTTCGAGTCGCTGGCGGAGGCGATATTGATAGCCATCCGTGATGCTTCAACAGCTTCATCAAGTCGACGCATTTCACGAAGTACGCGGCTCCGCAAAGTATGCACTTGGGCTAACCAAGTAGGATCTTCTTGAGAAGGGTAGGTGTCTACCGCTTTTCCAAGAAAATGGAGCGCCCGTTCAAGGTGGCGCAATTCATAAAATTCTATGAAACCAAGCCGTTCATAACAAAAAGGCGTCAGGGCTGAGAAGGTACTCGGTTCTAAAAGTGCATTTTGGAAATAACCACTGGCTTCGGCAGTGCGATGCTCAGTCAGGAAAATTCGCCCGATCTGATAATGTATCCAACCGAGGTTTGGATATGTTGGGAACTCGTGGACAATATGTTCATAACAGGAACGTGATTGTTGGATATCGCTGCGCTCCGAAAAGCCTACTGGAGCACGCTCAAAACGCGCTAGATGGCAATCTCCCCATAACTCCAAGAGGTGTGGCTGATCAAACTCGGTTTGCCTAAGGGATCGCACTTTTTGGAGATCGACCAGCGCATCATCAATACGCCCCGTCGCCAAACGGGTTCTCGCCCTGATAATCAACAACTGCAGGCGAGATTCTGTGTCAAGGGTTCCTCGTAAGAGACGGGCGATAAGGACTTCTGCGCGCTTATAATCGCGTTTCGTGAGAAGTACCTCGATTGCTGAAACATGATCGCCCATTATTTCGCCTCGTCGATAGGTGACAAACTCATTATAGCGCGGACTGATCAAATAGACGGCATTGTTTTTTGTCGAAACAAAACCGTCTATCTCAGCAGACTGTATTTTTGGGTTAATTTAAGACTGACAGTGAGAAATTAGATGGCACCGAGGACGATAGAGGCATTTTGTCCCCCTAATCCAAATGAATTTGAGAGAATCCGCTTTAACCCGTGAAAATCACGCGCTTCATTAGGCACATAATCAAGGTCGCAATCGGGATCGCGCGTTTCATAATTGATAGTGGGGTGTAACACACCTTCTACGAGGCTCATCACACATGCAACAACCTCAATGGCTCCTGAAGCCCCTAATGCATGACCAATCATGCTCTTGGTTGAACTGATGGGAATATTATAGGCTGTTTCCCCGAAGATTTTTTTGATGGCGAGGGTTTCCATCGCGTCATTCGCCTGTGTCGAGGTGCCATGAGCATTAATGTACTGAATGGTATCTCTGCTGATGTGGGCATCGTCAATCGCCCATTTCATAGAACGGATAGCACCGCCGCCAGTGGGATCAAGCGCTGCGATATGATACGCATCAGAAGAAGACGCATGACCGAGTATTTCTGCATAAATGTGCGCCCCTCGTTTGAGTGCGTGCGAAAGGCTTTCAATGACGATTACGGCAGCTCCCTCGCTAAAAACAAAGCCGGATCGGTTTTTGTCGAACGGACGGCTTGCAGCTGAGGGGTTGTCATTGTATTCGGTCGCCAACGCATCCATCGCCTCAAAACCAGCGAGTGCATAATCTTGCAAAACGGCTTCGACACCACCGGTCAGCACCATATCAGCGCGCCCGTTACGGATAAGCTCACTTGCTTCACCGATGGACTGTGTGCCAGCCGCACACGCTGTAGATGGCGAATTCAGCGGCCCAAGCGCTCTAAAGAAGCGACTGACATAATGCCCCGGCATGTTAGGCAGAGAGTTGATCAAGGTGAGCGGGTTGGGCTTGCGATAGCCCGAAGTTTTGTATTTGAAGGTGTTCTTTTCCGCCATTTCATGCGCGCCGAGCGTTGTACCAATGATAACGCCAACTCGCTCACCTTCGGTTTCAATTTGTGCCGGGGTCAAATTTGCGTCGCGCACCGCCATTGCAGTGGCAGCTACCGCAAATTGAGAGGCGCGCCCCATGCGTCGGGCTTCTTTATGCTCGATATAGTCAGTGGGTTCAAAATTACGCACTTCACCAGCGATTTTGACAGGCACATGCTCTACATTGATCGTCTCAATACGGCGAACACCTGATTTCCCCGCTTTAAGACCTTCCCATAAGCTTTTCACGTCCCCCAACGCGGTGACAGCCCCCATGCCTGTAATAACGACACGATGACGACCATTACGAAGTAATTCCATAGTTTTCAAATAGACGACTGGGTTTTCCCGCTCGTCTTTCTCCTTTCAATTGTGGGTGTTATCGCAAGCCAGTGGCAATCGCGTCGATGATATTGCCGAGGACGGCTTTTCTGGCTTGTCCGATGGCATTTTTGATTGCGATATGGTTTGAACGTCCATGACCGATAATTACAACCCCGTTCACGCCCAAAAGGGGCGCACCCCCGATTTCAAAAGGATCAACTTGGCGATAGACCTCGCGAAAAGCAGGTCGCGCCAATAGCCCCCCCACCATCGTGATAGGATTTTTCTTAATCTCTTGTCTGATGAGATTGCCCATAGCGCGTGTTGAAGCTTCTAAAGATTTAATCACAAGATTACCAATAAACCCGTCTGTAATGACGACGTCTGCGCCATGGATGAGCAGATCTTTGGGTTCAACGTTGCCGACATAGTTTATGGGGAGCTGTTCTATCAAGAGACTTGACGCGCGAATGAGATCATTTCCTTTACTGGCTTCTTCACCATTGGAAAGCAGCGCAACACGCGGCTTCTCAATACCTAACGAAAGCCGCGTATAGATTTCACCCATTTGCGCGAATTGAGCCATCCACTCTGGTTTAGAATCTGTATTGGCACCGACATCCAAGATAACGAATACAATGCCGCCCAAACGAATGATGCCCGTTAATGCCGGTCGTTTCACGCCCGATATTCGTTTGAGCGTATACAATGTGGCAATACTTAGGGCGGCACCCGTATTGCCAGCGGAAACAAAGGCATCGGCTTTGCCATCACGCACGAGGGACATCCCGACGTGCATAGAAGAATTAGGCTTATCTTTGCCTACTGTTGCCGGTTTGTCATTCATATCAATGAGGTCTGCCGCATGAACGACCGTGATATTTAGGTTGCTGGTGTTGTGTTTGCTCAATTCGGTCCGTATGAGTGACTCGGTTCCGACAAGGATGATCGCATCACCAAATTCTTTAGCAGCAAGAACAGCGCCAGCGACATCTGGGGTAGGGTAGCTATCGCTACCCATAGCATCTAAAGCAATGCGTAAGGTCATAAATTGGTCAAACCTTTGTGAAAACACATTGGTTTCACATCATAAAACATCTGGTACGAATGCAAAAGGATTGACATCTGATTTGGGTGTCGTATAATTGACCTTAATTGCCTCGGTGGCGGAAATGGCAGACGCGCACGCTTGAGGTGTGTGTGCCGCAAGGCGTGAAGGTTCGACTCCTTTCCGAGGCACTTGATTAAAAAAGACTTTCACTCTTTGTTGAAAGTCTTTTTTCTTTTCTCCGTTGTTGCAACGAGACTCGGCTTGTTGTACACTCGCATTTAATTGACCCGTTGGCGAGCGAACAATGCGCATTGTATGGCGGGCTGGTTTTTGGAAAAGCACTCATATCTAAATTTTCTCTTTCCCTTTGGGGGAATCTTGTCCTACTCAGCGAAAGGATAAGCGGCGTTTTTCCTCTGTACTAGTCAAAAGCAGAGGATATTTTGCGCCAAATTTGATGAGCAATGAAATACAGTCGAAGCTCGATGAAGCGTTTGCCTATGTGGAAGCGGATCGCCTAGAGGATGCACTTCAGGTCGTAAGTCCTATCTTGGAAAGTGACCCCGAAAATGCGGACGCATGGTGGATTTATTCCTATGCCGTCACTGATCCTCGAGAGGCATACAGGGCGCTCAACAATGTGAAACGTCTTGCGCCAGATTATGACGGCATAAGCGAGATGATAACCACCTTTAATAGCCAATATCCAGAAATTGTTGAAGAACTTGCCAGTGACCCATTACCTGCGCCTAAAACACCCGTTAAACCGGCGCTTCCGCCTTTACCTATGCCCGAAGCCCCTTCCCAAAGACCAGCGCTTCCACAAACAGAAAATGTGCCTCAATATACCCGTTCGGTCGATGAATTTGATCCCGCTATAAATGGGGGCAAACAGCAACGTTCCTCATTACCACTGATTGCTTTCATCGCAGCTTTGGTCGTTATCGGTTTAGTAGCCGTGCTGTTGCTGACCAACAATCCATCCACTACACAAGTTCCCACTGCTACATTGGTGACAGCAGTCGCTGAAAATGGGGTGAACACCGATATTCCATCAGTGATTGATACGACACCAACGACCAATTTGGCAACTGATACGCTAGAAATTACGTCCGAAGTGACACTGATGGAAACATCTGTCGCCCCTTCAAATACAGATGTCCCGCCTGTTGCTGAGATCACTGAAGTTATGACAACGGTTGAGGCGATACCTACTCTAGAACTTGTTCAAGATGTCACGCAAACTGCCGAAGTAATGCCTGAAGTTGAGCCAAATGTGACCGCAGAGGCAACGGTTTCTGAACAAAGCTTGAGCGATGTTTTAAGCGAATTCACCCTTACTTCTGAGGGCACCATAGACGTGGAAACTGATTTTGGAATGACTTTTATCGCTGAAGTTTGTTCGGCTCCGGGGCGCGAACTACGCACTTTGATGCCATTGGTAATGGAAGCGCTTGCGCGAAGCAACGAGCAATTGCCCGAAAATACCGAAGCGATAGGCGTGCGTATGGTTAATTGCGAAGATCAAACTGTATTCCTCGCAGTCGTAGCCACCGTTGAAGACGCCCAAAGCTTTGCCGAAGGCAACTTGGATAGCGCTGCTTTTGCGGCGACATGGCGTCCTATACGTTAAGATCAAAGTACACAAGGTAGGCGAATGATAAATATTGTACCTTCGCCTACCTTGCTTTTCACCTCAATTTTTCCCTGATGACCAGTGATCACGCTATAACAAATAAACAATCCTAATCCCGTTCCATTCTGCTTTGTGGAATAAAATGGGTCAAAAATCTTGTCAATATCTTCTGGTCGAATACCTGATCCACTATCTATAAATTGAATAACAATATCGTCGCCTTCGTGGTCAGCCACGATCTGTAAAGTCCCTCCACGCATCATCGCTGCCCGTGCATTGAGGGTTAAATTCATAAATACAGCTTCAAGATGATCTTTACTGCCATGCACCATTAATTGGGGTTTCACCTTTGCAGCGATGTGCATTTGTTCGATTTCAAAGTGATGCGTGTTTAACTTGATGACACCTTGCAAAACCATGCTCACGTCTAAATCTCTTAAAGCGCCATCGGGTCGTGAAAAGTCGAGAAGGCTCCTCACAATGCGTTGAATCCTTTGAACATTTTCTCGCACTATGCCGATATCTTGGAGGTCAATAGCGGTATTGGGCAAAGTGCGTAGTGTGTCTTCCATGCTTTCCAAAAGCAAGCCGACAGGCATCAAGGGATTATTTATTTCATGCGCAATGCTGGCAGCTAAATGACCGATAGATGCGAGCTTGTCATTACGGATGAGTAATCGGTGCGCCGAAACAAGTTCCTCACTCCGTTGCTTGATAGTGGCTTCAAGAGATTGTGCATAGACGGACTGCAATTCATAGAGTTCGGCATTGCGTAGCGCCATTGCCATTTGACGGCTAATGCCTTCCAATAATCGAAGTTGATTCTCAGTATATTCCCCTGTGTTGTGAAGCACGATCAATAACCCTAACCTTTGGTCATTATTTTGTATCGAAGTAAACATGCCGCCAGAGTGTAATTCTGCAATATCGCCTGCGTGCCATAAACGTGAAGGCGCAAAATGTTGCAAACAAATAGCAGTAAGGGTTTGGGGTGTGGTTATATCAAGAGAGGTGCGTTCTAGGGTATGCGAATGATAAACCGTGCGGCTTTTATCGAGCAATACGATTTGCACTTGCTGTGCAGAAAAAATGTCAGCAGTTGACTCGGCAATAACATTGATAAGGTCATCAATCTGGAGATACTGGTTCAACTTCTCGCTGGTTTCTAGCAAGAACTCTAGTTCTTGAGTTCTCGTGCGAAGTGCTTTTTCTAACCTGTAGGCGCGCATTTTGCTTTGCGCCCTTGCTAAAAGTTCCTGTGGGGCAAATGGTTTGTATAGATAATCATCTGCTCCCAAAGTCATGCCATGCGCAACATCGGCTGGTTCGCGGGCGTTGGCAGTAATCAAAATAGTAGGGATATTTTTGGTCCGTTCATCACTCTTGAGGATGGCAAGGACTTCAAAACCGTTCATTTTAGGCAGCAAGATATCTAGCAAGATGAGATCGGGTGCGCGCTGCTGTGCAATTTCGATGCCGGAGATACCATCGGTCGCACGCTCAACCCGATATCCTTCCCGTTCAAATATATATTGCAGCATAATCGTTGTATTGATTTCATCATCTACAACGAGGACAAGAGGTTTAAGTTCAGAGCTAGGCATTGATTTGTCCGTATGCACTGGTTAATCGTGCTAAAATGAATTCTCTCTTCACGATAACAGTATAGATGCGAAAAAGTGAAAAATGCAATTGAACTCAATTCGAAGTATAGTGCGTCCGGCTTTAACAGGCGCGTTTATCGGCATTGGATTAGCAGTCATCTTTTTTGCCGGCTTTGTGGCGCGAGAGTTTGTGAACCTCCCCTATATTTTAGCGCCAAACGACTCTAATTCAGGGAAATACCTGCTGCTCAACGAAGTCCAATCAATCCTTGATCAACGCTACCTGCGGGAGCAACCAGATCAGGCAACCCGCGAATATGGTGCAATTCGTGGATTGCTGTCCACTATAGATGACCGTTACACATTTTTCATTGATCCACCCGTAGCCGCTAGCGAATCAGACGTGTTGGCAGGCACGTATGGGGGTATTGGCGTTCAACTATTGCGTACCGAACAAAGTGCAATTGCGTTGTATCCTTATAATGATAGCCCAGCAAATCGTATGGGTATTGTAAATGGGGATGTCCTTCTACGGATCAATGGACAACCTCTTGATAATGCCCTATCTCAGGATGCGGTCGATCAATTGCTGCGTGGTGAAGTCATAGCGGGGAGTGGGGTTCAAATTGTTGTCCAACGAGCCGATGGAAGCGAGTTAGATGTTTTCATCCTTTTTGAGGTCATCAACGTCCCATCGGTGGTTTGGCGTATTCTCGAACAGGACACCCGCATCGGATATCTGCAAATCTTTCGTTTTACCAGTCGCACGCCGGAGGAATTAATTGAAGGAATTGATACCTTAGTTGCTGGGGGTGCCAGTGAATTTATCCTTGATTTGCGCGATAATTCTGGCGGATTGCTTCAAGAGTCCATAGATGTTGCCGACCAATTTCTGGATGAGGGGTTGATCGTCTCGCAAGTTTCTCGCTCAGAAACACTTGAATATCGCTCTACACAGGGGGGCACACTAATTCAACCGCTAATGGTCCTGGTCAATGAACGAACTGCCAGCGGCGCAGAATTAGTTGCTGGAGCTATTCGCGACAATCAACGTGGTATATTGGTAGGAATGAAGACATTCGGGAAGGGTACTGTACAACAAATTTTCGCATTGTCTGACCAATCTTCTTTACATATTACCGCTGCTGAGTGGTTTGTCCCTTCACAACGCCCACTCGATAAATTGGGTATTGAGCCTGATATTGTTGTCGAAACGAGCGCTGATGGACAGGACATGATTTTACTGAGGGCAATAGAGACGCTCGTTGAGCAAAGAGTAGAAATCACAACGCAAGCATCCCCACGCTTAAAGGCGGGGGCTTTTAGCCCTAATGCTTACCCGACTCAGCCTCGCATATAAGAAAGGACAAGGCGCTATCCCTCCCCATGCCTAAAGGCAGGGGTATCTCGCGCCAATTTCAATGAGTAAAGTCACCGAAGGCATTAAAGTCATTTCGCGGAACCGAAAGGCATCCCATAATTACACACTCGACCGGACTTTTGAAGCCGGCTTGGTGTTAACTGGCGCGGAAATCAAGTCCATACGGGCAAATAACCTCAGCTTGCAGGATGGATTTGTGCAGGAACGAGAAGGGGAGTTATGGCTATTGGGAGTCCACATTACGCCCTATCAGCAAGCAGGTATCTATGGATATACCGATCCGGTACGCCCGCGAAAGCTACTTCTGCATAAAAAAGAAATCGCTCAGATTATGGGCAAAATGCGCGAACGTGGCTATACCGTCGTGCCGACTATGGCTTTTCTGCAACGTGGTCGGGCAAAAGTAGAAATCGCACTCGCTAAAGGGAAGCAGCTTCATGACAAGCGTGCGGATCTCGCCAAGAAAGATGGCGAACGCCAGATTAAACAAGCACTCAAAGAACGCAGTCAAGAATGATCCCTATTCCTAATTCGATTCGTGAGATCAATGCCTTGCCAGAATCGGAAAAGAGGCAGATCTACGGGAGCCTGCTGCCTGATTGGTTAGCGTCTCGATATAATATTGATAGGGATGCCGGCACCTACGATGGCATAGAGGTGGCACGATTTCGCTGTCCGACTGGTAGTCGCGCGGTCGAGATTGATGTCAAGCGTCGAGCCCAAGATATCGACCCGATGCTCTATCTCAATATGACTGATACGTTCAACAACCAATTGTTGGTTTTATTGGTTGTCATCAATGATCCAGAGTCTGAGCGTTTCAATGTTGATGTCGATACAGAAGGCAATCGAACGCATTTTGGGACGGTCTCACGTAACCTGCCTGCCGAGCTTAAGGCAATGCGGGCGGGACTGGCACCCGGTCAAGTTCGGCGGGGATTGCGTGAGTTCAAGCAACTTGTTCCTCTTTTTGAGACCTTTGTGGGCAAAATGGCGCACGATTTATTCCTCATCGAGCCGCTTTCTTATCACAACGCGATTATTTTTGAGCGGTATGGCTTTGCATATGTAAGAGGACTACAGGAGATGCGTTCAATCGATCAAGGCTTTCGCCCCGACGGTTATTTGTACGCCAAATTGAACGAGAATAACCCGTTTCGCCATCCACAATGTGCATTGACCGTGCGTGGTCGCTCATGGGCTATCCATGATGGTATTTTGGGGCATCCCTTCACTGGCTTTCAGATGTACAAACGACTTGGGCACACCGCAGGAATAAATACTATCTCCGAAGCAACCTGGTAATCTCCTATGGGAAAGCCATCGATCACTCGATCTGCTATCTCTGCCGCCTTAAATTCATTGGTTCAGGTTTCCCGGAAAGAACAAGGCTTTCACGAATTAACGCATCTGCTGATCGTAGAAATGATGGTCTCTGATCCTCAATTTCCGCCGATAGAACACCCTCGCGAGTATGCTTTACAGACTATTTTGATTACGCTTATTTCTGAAAAATTAAACGAAGCCCGTCAGTTTTTTGGTATTTCCCAAGCACATTCTGGGTCTTCGCGCGAAGTTGTGATTGAATTTATCGCGCAAGATGTCAGGGCAGGTGGCTTAGAACTTATTGCTTGGAGCATCCTATATCACCGCTTTGTGCTTATAGATTTTTCGCCATCGCTTGAAGATCTGAGCCGTTGCTACCAAATCGCCGATAAAACGCTTCAACGCCAATTGCACTTCGGCGTAAAATTGCTCACGAGAGTGCTGTCACAGAAAGAATGGGAAGCTCGACGCGCAAATCAATCGGCAAGCCTGATGATGGCGCTTCCTTTACGCGGAAAATCCAAGCTATTCGGACGGGGTGCGCTTTTAGAGCAAATAGTCCAGACTATCATCATTGCCCCCATAAAACATGGACTCATCACAGGGCATCATGGCATTGGCAAAACCACACTCGTCGAGCATGTTGCCCGACAACTTATAGAGTTAGATCAGGTTGAACGGATAATCTGGTTATCAACCCCCCGAACAATAGAAGATATTCGTCTGCAACTATTGTCTCAGCTTCAAGCGCAAGATCAATCATTGCCACTTCGCGGTTTGTTGGCAGCCCACAAAACCATGATCGTATTGGATGACGCCGAAGAATTATGGCAAAATTTGCGCGCGCTGCACGATTTTTTGAGTGATGTTGCGGACGCTATCGTGCTGATTATCTCTTCGGAGGCGAACACTCTGCCACCCAGTGTAGAATTTCATTTCGTCGTTGAGGAATTGACCCTGCCGGCAGCCGAAAAATTGGTAACTGACACTCTGTATATGATTGGGCAATCACCGGATAATTCAACAAAGGATGTTGCGCGCGAGTTATATGCGCGCTTTGGTGGGTCACCTCTGGCTTTGCGTTTGGCGGCTACCCAATGGCTCACCGAGGAGCCTTATTGGGTTGATAATTTGGTGTCTGCACAAACTTTTGGCGCTGTTTTTGACGGTTTGGCGGAAGAAACTCAAAAACTCTGGTGTTCGTTGGCGTTATTTCCCCGGGGCGCAGTAGAAACATTTACAATTGAGGGCTTTTGGGGAGCACCCGTCCCCATAAAGAGTCTTCAGTTGTTGCAGCGTAAAGGGGTGATCTATTATGTAAGTGCTGGTACCTATCAATTGATTGAGCCGTCAATTGCGTTCATACGGCGCGCACATTTATCCCATGATAAATTAAGAACAATGATCCTGCATTTACTAGAAAACTTTTTCAATTCAGACTATTCGTTACGGAACCCAACGATTGCTCTTGAAATCGCCGAACATCGTTGGATCGGTTTGGATGGAGAGCAGTTCATGGCTTGGCTTGAAATCGCATGGCGAACTGGTTCATTTGCGACGAATAATTGGCTCACTTTTCTTGAACTTTGGGAAGACATGCGATCCGGCATCTCCTATAGCTTAAATATTGCCCAAGCAGTGTGTTTACGCCGGATTGGACGTCATTACGAAGCCGAACAGCGCCTCATGAATTTAGTGTCGGTTACGGGCAGTTTGGGACGTTTTTCAGAGCAACTTGAAGCCCGCATTGAATGGGCAGTGACCAAAGCCAAGCAAAGCGAATACAGCGTAGCCGAACAAATCCTCGAAAACGCATTTAGGAGTCTGCGTAAAAACGACTCTCAGACTCGGAGGCGGATTCTGCTGGTTCTCGCTCAAATGGCTGTTGAGCAAAATAATGCGGTGCGCGCCTTGACACTCCTTGATCCGATCCAAAACGAAACAGAGGCATTCCTTGTGGTTGCCGAAGCGTATTTCTTGAACGGGGAATATGAAAAATACGAGTATTTTGCGCAAAAGCTCCTCATTATCGCTAACCATGACTTACGGATACGGATGCAGGTATATACGCTGATGGGTCGCGCCAATGAGGTGCAGGGTGATTTAACCACAGCCTATTCTATGTTTACTCAAGCCTTGCTCCTTGCACAACGGTTAGACGATAGCTTCAGCCTCGCCCGAATTCAGACCAATTTGGCGGCAGTCTTTTTACAAACAGGGAAGTATATCGAGGCACATGAATTGTTGAATGAGGCATATGTCACCCAGCGACGAATGGGGGATACTACAGGGTTACATTCCACACAATATAACCGTCAGCTTCTAGAACAACGGATTGCTGGTTGACCTTCGGCGAGATATCGGTACAATTAATGTATCTTGCGCCTATAGCTCAGTGGATAGAGCATTGGTCTTCGGAACCAAGAGTCGGGGGTTCGAATCTCTCTAGGCGCACTGGCAAGCTTTTTTACCTTGATTTAGATTTCTGCTAGTGTTAGGATTGTTTCACCTAGCCCCATTCGTCTAGAGGCCTAGGACGTGGCCCTCTCAAGGCCAAAACAGGGGTTCGAATCTCCTATGGGGCACAAAAAAGAGACCGGTTTCGGTCTCTTTTTATTACGAAGATTGCCCAGAGACCGAATACGCATGTCTCAGATAATCCCTATCACCGATCTTGAAGTCATCAGCAGTTTGGCGAAATCACGCTTTGATGAATTTGAAATCATGCGCTATATGCTCGTCGACAATGACGATCTCTCAGATAGTGCTATTGATGCGCTTGCGGACGAAATTGCTGCCCCTATCGTAGCTAAAATTAATTGCATGGAATGCGCCAACTGTTGTCGTTCTCTGCAAGTTAGTTTAACGCCATCAGATGCCCAACGTTTAGCAGATGGCTTGTCGATTCCGTTTAAGGACATCGTACAAGAACTAGTTGATCTTGAGGCAGGTGCAAAAACAGATGAATGGGGTGTATTTCGTCATTGTCCTTGTACACTGCTTAAGGACAAGCGCTGTTCTGTTTATGCGCATCGTCCAGAATCGTGCCATGTTTATCCCACATTCACCCCTGATTTTCGCTGGACATTGGAACACACTATTGCCGGGGCGAGTGGGTGCCCCATCATTTATAATGTCCTAGATGTATTTCTTGCACGCGCTCAGGCTTTGGGCTGGGCATAATCAAGTCAAGAGAAGACTTTGTCTGAACAAAAACGATATATTGCCGAAACCGTCCCAGGCTTCACTGGCTTTTTGCAAAATGATTTGAAGCAACTCCTAAGACCAGTCCCAATCATTCGAACCGTAACGGATGATGAAATAGAATTTACCACACACCAATCCATTGAAAACATTCATATTCCGACGGCACAAGCCCTTTATGTGGTTGAGGATTATGATATTCCGCGACCAAAAGCGTTTTTGGGAAACGCGCATTTATTTCGTTTACTCGATCAGATTCAATTTGTGTTGCGGCAAAAACACAATCGCTATGGCAGCCTCCATTTAGCTGCTGCGGGGTCGGATTCTAGCGTCATGGTGCGCCTCAAAGAAGAATTAGCGAAACGCTTAAGTCTGCCGGTCAACGACGATGCCGGTGATTTATTGATCCGCATTCGAAAAAACAAAATTACCGACCAATGGCAGGTTTTGGTGCGCCTAAGCCCGCGACCTCTCGCCACACGACCCTGGCGTATTTGTGACATGCCGGGCGCGCTCAATGCTGTTGTTGCCCATACTATAGGGCAACTTGCCACTGATAAAGAAGGCGAGAGCCTTTTATGTAATTTAGCAAGTGGTTCTGGGAGCATCCTCATAGAACATCTGTTACGGGCGAAAAATCACAATGCTGTTGGTGTCGAGCTTGATGCCGATGTGATGCGCTGTGCCCAGCAGAATATTGAAGCAGCGGGGATTGAACAGCGCGCGCACCTTATCTGCGGTGACATGACCCGATTGCCGTTTGAAAACGGGTCTTTGCGTAATCTGTGCGCTGATTTGCCTTTTGGTCAGCGAGTCGGCTCTCATCAAATCAATACAGAAGTGTATCCGTTGCTGTGGGCAGAAGCCGGCAGAGTCGCGCAGTCAGGGGCAACGTTTGTCATTTTGACCCACGAAATTCGCCTGCTTAGCGACTTGTTATATAAAAATAATACATGGTCTTTGAAGCGTGAAATCAAAATTACGTTGCGCGGCTTACACCCACGCATTTATGTTTTGCAGCGTTCTTAAATCATAATATTAAGATAGCCAGAATACAGATAATGGCGGAATTTCCAAAGTTGAGCCGATCATAAGATGTTGCTGACTGATCAAATCAAAAAGCTTGCCATCTGGCGATCCGAATTTGGGCAAGAGCTGGCTATCAATTTGTTGCGGAAACTCGGAAAAATTAGTAAGAACTGTTATGGTGCCAGACCGGACATAGCTAAATATATGATTGTTTCCGAGGTCAAAAAATTCGGTACTCATACCGGCGAAGGCAGGTTGGGCTTTTCTTACGCTGATGAGATGAGTGATACGACGAAACACCGCGCTGGTTGCATCTGTGGATAGGTTGCGTTGCTGAAATTGCTGCTGATCAAATGACGGTCGGTGCAACCAACGGCTATCAGGGCTTTTTTGAGAATCGTCAAGATACGAGTAATCATTTAATGTCCCAAGCTCATCACCCAAATAGATAAGCGGGATTCCACCAATGCTAAAAACCACACTATAAATAAGCACAATCCGCCGCACTGCCATTTCTACTGCAAGCGGGTCTTTGGTCGCCAGTGCCTGTTCCAAGCCGGCAAGAGAAGCAGTTGTACCCACTATGCGCATATCCTGTGTACGTGGGTTGTAATTGAAAGGATGACCTTTTGCAAAGCTGGTAGGGAAATCTCCGGTATAAAAACTATTTAGAAACCGTCGATGGTCAAAACCATTGATACCAACTTCTGAAGCGTCTTCATCGGCAAAACCCCATCCGATATCATCATGCGAACGAACATAGTTGATCCACGCTGTATTTTCTGGCATCGAAAAACGGCGACTCATGGCATGACGCATAAAGAAGGTCTCGCGCGTAGCCAGCGCATCCCACAGATGGGTCATTAGTATGGGGTTATATGATATTTGGCACTCAGATGGATCGATATAACTTCGGACATCGCGCGGATGAACAATGGCTTCAGATTTGAAGAGTAGGGCAGGGCAGGCAATTTGTACGAAAGCATTGAATGCGCGAATGATCCAGTGTGCCTCCGGCAGATTTTCACAAGTAGTGCCGACCTGCTTCCAAACGAAAGGAACTGCATCCAGTCGCAAAATTTCTGCGCCTTGATTCGCGAGGTATAGCATTTCTTCCAGCATGACTCGGAATACTTCGGGATTGGAATAATTCAAGTCCCACTGAAAAGTGTTAAAGGTCGTCCAAACCCACTTATTGATTTCGGGTCGGAAAGTGAAACTTCCTGGTGCTTGATCGGGAAATATTTCCCGAAGAAATGGCTCATACTCGTCCGGCTTTCCTCTATCGTCAAACATTAAATAATATGACTGATATTGCTTTTCGCCTTGAAGGGCTTTTTTCGCCCATTCATGCTCATCAGCAGTGTGATTGAATACAAAATCAAGCACGAGACTGATGCCGTGTTCACGCAGTTGAGTTGTTAATACGCGCAGATCATTCATGTCGCCTAATTTGGGATTCACTTTGCGAAAACTACTTACCGCATAGCCCCCATCACTATTGAGTTCAGGCGCATCGAACAAAGGCATCAAGTGTAAATAAGTCACACCTAATTCGTTGAAATAGGGAATTTTTTGTTGTATTCCAGCTAAATCATTCGCATATAAATCGACATAACAGACAGCCCCAACCATCTTTTGCGATTGAAACCAGTCCTCGTTTTGTTGACGATGCCGGTCTAACTGGCGCAATTCCGAAGGGCGTTGCAGAAATGCTTGTGCCAGTGATCCCACTGTCGCTTCTAAGTGAAAGTGACAATCATAATGTTCGCCATACAAGTTCAGATAATACTCAAAAAGTACCGGAAAATGATTACGCAAACGTTCAAGAAACAAAGCTTGGTCGGGATCACTTTGGGTGAGATCAAGGATTGCAGGAAGAATACGCTCTAACGTAATCACGGATTGTTCGTGCAGCCACTGGCTATCGTAATGCATCAGTACCTCGCATTTAGTGTGATTTGACAGGGTATTTAGTTGATCGAAAAGGGTGTATCTTCGGGGATCGATGGTTGTGCAACAACCATATTAAGGTATGTAACTTCTTTTCTGTAAATTAAGCGAATTTGGTCGACCAGCACAGATGTATCCGGCTGGGCAAGAAGTTCTTGCTTCTCTTCCATAGGTATTTTCAGCAGTGAAGCAGCCAAATACGCGAGTTCCAAATCGTCGCCAGGGAGTTGGGATCGATCAAACTGTGCCTGTTCGGTACGCTCTAAAATCGCAAGATATTTCTCTAGCCAGAATCGTAAACCGCGCGTAGCGACAGCGATCAACGACTGATCAAACTCAATGATCGGCAAATCTTCTACTAAACCCACCAAATAGGGTTCATCGTATTCCAGCGCATGAATGCGAAAACGCTGTTGACCGACCGCAATGATATTCATGCGTCCCAGTGCAAGTTGTTGAACTTGGGCGATGACGGCAGTGCAACCCACTTTAAGTGGTACGGCTTCGGCACCGAGACCGGCTACTTCTGAACCAGACTCAATTAAAACGACGCCAAAGGGCTGTTTGGTATCAACGCAGCGACGAATCATCAATTGATATCGTTCCTCGAAAATATGCAGATTGATCGGCATTTTGGGGAACAAGACTGAATTTAGAGGGAATAGGGGCAACCTATACATGAACACACCACCCACGATGACTTAAATCCCTGAAGGACGACACAGTGCATTTTACCCCCGAACCTCATTTTGATTTTGGAGGTTGGGGTATTTCTAGCAATATTCTAATGCGGAAATTTGCCAAAACAGTGTTTAAGGGGAACAATAAGCATCGTGAAATTTAACAGAAATAGGGTGTGATTTGATGAGTATTGTCCCCCGTTTGAATCGATTATTTGCCCCAGATGGAAAATGCTTTGATGTCGCGGTCGATCACGGCTTTTTTGGTGAGCGCACCTTCCTTGACGGTATCGAAGATATGATACAAGTCGTGGCTGTTTTAGTCGATGCCATGCCTGATGCCATTCAACTTAGCATCGGTAATGCCGCTTTGCTTCAACATATGCCCGGCAAAAATAAGCCGGCATTGGTATTACGCACGGATATTGCCAATGTATACGGTCAATTATTGCCCGAAGTATTGTTCTCGCATCTTATTCACGAAGCGGTTGTTCAAGCATTGCGATTAGACGCCAGTTGTATAGTGGTAAATCTATTCAGTATTCCCGGTCAACCGGAAGTGTCGCGCCAATGTATCCAGAATATCAGCCAGCTTAAACCGATTTCCGAGCAATACGGCATGCCGTTGATGATTGAGCCTTTGGTCATGAAGGCGAATGATGCGCGCGGAGGGTATATGGTCGATGGCGATTTGGATAAAATCAAAACTTTAGTGCGCCAAGCTGTAGAATTGGGTGCCGATATCATCAAAGCCGACCCTTGTGATAATCCGTCAGAATATCACCGTGTTATCGAAATGGCGGCTGGTAAACCTGTGTTAGTGAGAGGCGGAGGAAAAGTATCAGAAATTGAAATTTTGCGGCGGACACATCAGCTCATACAACAAGGAGCAAAGGGTATTGTGTACGGTCGTAATGTTATCCAACATCCGAAGCCTGCCCACATGACTCGTGCTTTGATGGCTGTGGTACACGACAATGTAGAGCCAGAGGCAGCACTTCATATTATGGGAGATGTCTAAAATGGCGAAGCAAATCATTCGATTTGGCATCATTGGTTTAGGCTTAATGGGGCGCGAATTTGCAAGTGCTGCTGCACGATGGTGCCATCTCCTCGATCTCGATTTTCAGCCGCAAATCACGGCAATTTGTGATACGAATCCACAATTATTTCAATGGTTCGAAAATTCCGGTTTCCCAATAGCACTGGCGTCATCCAACTATCACGATTTGCTCAACAGCGATCAAGTTGATGCCATTTATTGCGCTGTGCCTCACAATCTTCATCAACAATTTTACATCGACATTATTCGCAGCGGTAAGCATCTATTGGGCGAAAAACCTTTTGGTATCGACCAAAATGCCAATCGCGCTATTTTGGAAGCTATTGCAGAAAACCCATCGATTACTGTCGCGTGTTCCTCGGAATTTCCATTTTTCCCCGGCGCGCAACGCATTATGAAAGCCGTCAGTGAAGGTAAATTTGGTCAAATCATTGAAGTGGATTCCGGGTTACTGCATAGCAGTGATCTTGACCCGACAAAAGTTATCAACTGGAAGCGCATGGTTGACATCAATGGGGAATATGGCTGTATGGGTGATTTAGGACTCCATGCGCTCCATATGCCGTTGCGCTTTGGATGGAAACCAACCCATGTTCATGCAAATCTGAGCAATATCATCACTGAACGAAAGGACGGGGCAGGGGGTATGGTACCGTGTGAAACATGGGATAACGCCACGCTATCTTGTGATGTCGCTACGGAAACCGGGGATTTCCCACTTTATATTAAGACGTATCGTATTGCCCCCGGCGAAACAAATACATGGTATTTGCGAATCTTGGGAACAAAGTTCAGTATCGAATTCTCCACAAAGTATCCCAAAACTCTCCGTTGGATGAATTATGAACCGGGGAAAGAGCAATCATGGAATGTCGCTGATATCGGATATAGCAGCGCTTATTCAACGATCACGGGGGGCATATTTGAATTTGGCTTTACAGATTCGATATTACAAATGTGGGCAGCTTTTTGCGATCAATTGGTGAATGGTCGTGATCACATGAGCCAAACATTTTATTGTGCGACCCCCGAAGAAACTCGGCAACAGCACGACGTATTGACTGCTGCACTTCAATCTAGCCACGAGAAACGCTCTGTCCCAGTAATAGAACGTGCTTTATAAATCTGCCGCAAAAGTGAGTAGGCTAGGATAAATATTCAGGGAAAACGTAATGGACAATGAGGGTTCAACTATGCGCTACGATGTAATAGTTACAGGGCACTTGTGTCTTGATTTAATACCAGATGTGAGCGGACTAAGTGCAAATAACCTGGTTAGTCCGGGCAAACTGTTTGAAATTGGCGGGATTCGCATTTCAACAGGCGGGGCTGTGTCTAATACAGGGTTAGCGCTCCACCGTTTAGGGGCGAAGGTACATCTCATGGCATTGGTTGGTGATGATATGCTTGGGCAAACCATTATCCAATATATTGGGCAAAGAGACCCTGATTTGACGATTGGGTTAAGTGTCAAACACGATACACCTAGCTCATATACGATTGTTTTGTCTCCAGAACGGATGGATCGCACATTTCTGCACTGTACAGGAACGAATGCTTCTTTTAACAGTCAAGATATCGATTATACGCTTCTGGAGCAAGCGAAGATCTTTCATCTTGGCTATCCACCATTGTTACCAGAACTATACGCAGAAGGGGGGGATGATCTTGTGCGTATCTTCGCGCATGCGGTCGAGAAGGGCATCGCAACTTCTTTAGATATGTCCTTGCCCGATATCCACAGCGCCAGCGGTCAAGTCAATTGGCGAAACATCCTCACAAAAACACTGCCGTTCGTGGACATCTTTGTTCCCAGTATCGAAGAAGTGTTGTTCGCCTTGCACCCGGAAACTATCGAATCGTTTAGGCATTGGTTTGATTTTATCGATAGGCGTTATCTGGAACAACTCGCTGATGAAATTTTCGCATTGGGGGTATCTAGCATTGTCGGATTCAAGCTCGGCGATTATGGGGTATATCTACAAAACAGAACACAGTCTCATCGGGTTGCGCAGATAGCAAGCCGACTTGGCAATACCCACATTCTTAAACCACACCAAACCTATCATCAAGCCTTTGATGTGATGGTTGCCGGAACCACCGGTGCGGGCGATTCGTCTTATGGTGCGCTTTTGGTAGCGCTCTGTAAAAATCATGCTCTCGACACCTGCGCAGAATGGATGTGTGCCGTTGGCGGTTGCAATGTAGAAATGCCGGATGCGACCAGTGGTGTTCAAACATGGGATGATACTGCGCAACGATTGTCGAGGGGCTGGAATACCAATCGCAAGCGCTTAAGCGGCTTTTGAGGCTCAAAAGCCGCTTAAGCAATTACTCATGATAATGTCTGTTATCACGGAGTAATTGAGAAATCACGATATCCTGTCAGTGTTCTCTGACGGGATATCGTGATTAAATTAGGGGTTTAGCCGAAAGGGGTTGAAGTTGGTATCGCGGTCATAAACATCCTCATTTTCAGCGCGCTTGATCGCCGCAATCAATGGCAATGTGATCGGCGTGAAAACAACTTCAAGCCCAACCTTGAAAATATAATTGGTGACCATCAGCGAAACCAGTATCTCTGGCGGAAAAACGCCCAACGCCGTCGCAATCAAAAAGAACGCGATTGTATCGACGCCTTGACCAACCAGCGTGCTGCCAATGGTTCTCATCCACAAATATTTCCCATTGGTCAGCACCTTCATACGAGCCAAAACGTAGCTGTTGCTGAACTCGCCGATAAAATATGCGGCAAGGCTTGCTATGACCAGCCCACTGATACCACCCAAGATTGAATTGAAGGCGTTCTGACCTACTGTTTGCTCCCAATAGCCTTCACCGGGCAATAGGCCTGCCAACCATACAAAAGCCCCTAGCATCACAGTAGACATGAATCCTAACCAGATGACGCGACGTGAACGCTGATAGCCATAAATTTCGGTCAAGATGTCGCCAAAAATATAGGCTATCGGGAAGACGAGTGTGCCCGCGTCAAAAACGAGATTTAGGGAACCAAGACTAATACCCAGATCAATGACTTTTGCACTGCTTAGTAAATTACTTAACATGAGAACAGTCACGAACAACGCCGTGATAATGTCTAGATACTTATACTGACGGGTTTCGGGTTGAGATTTCACAGAGATGTTCCTGATTTGTCGGGGGTTTGATTGTAAGGACATCATTATACAATAGGCGTCTGACTAATTTCAGCGCATACGGAAATCAATATCATCTCGGCTTAAAGCTCAATTTGCGGAATAACAGAAAGAAAACTCATGTCGCAACGCCAATATCGATTGGACTTTCGCAAAGAAGACTCAATCTACATCTTCGACCGTATTCGCAACTCTACATCGGCATCGTTGGTTGGTGTCGGCAGCATAGGTAAATCAAACTTGATCGCTCACCTACTCAACCCGCTTGTCCATCACCATTATTTGGGCGCGGAAGAAGCAACCTCTCTGAGTCTCATCCGAATCGACGCCAACATGCTGGTGCCGTTGTCTTCCCACGCTGAGTCTGATGATGCCATGCGGGCATGGTCAGGGTATGAATTATTGATGCACCGCATGTATTTAAGCTATCACCCTTTCCATTTGCTAGACAACGAAGAAAAAGAACAATTTTACCAACTGTATCAGGCGTTGCAAGACGGACGTAACCCTCTCTATGCTTCAATGGGCTTGCGCTATTTAGAGTTAGCACTGACCCTTTTCGTGCGTAAAGGTCAAAAGATTGTTTTTCTCTTCGACGAGTTTGAACATATTCTCGAAACCTTGCCCATAAAGTTTTTCCTGACATTGCGCGGGTTGCGAGATACCTACAAGAGTCAATTATCGTTTTTAACATTTTCCCGTTCTCCTTTGCCTGTTTTGGTAGATAGAATGGGACTCGACGCGATTGAAATTGAACCGTTTGTTGAACTCTTCAATGATTATGTGCGTTACGTGGGGCCATACAACGAAAAAGACGCACAAGAGATGATAGCCACCCTTAGCGAACGCTCCAAAGTGCAGGTGTCCGAGTCGACAATTACGACTCTGCTCCAAGTCACGGGCAGATTTGCTGGCTTATTACGCGCTAGCTGGAAAGTTTTAGAATCCCTGCCCTCTTCGGTTCCAATGCCGCCGCCTGTCACACTGGCATCATTTTTGATCCAGCGTAAAGCGATTCAATTGGAATGCCAAAGCTTGTGGGACAGCTTAAATAGCTCGGAACAGATGATTTTACGTACGGTTGCTCGGTTGCAACCAGCGGTGGTGATGACTGAGACCGAAGATGCCGTCAATATGCTTGTACAAAAACGCTTGCTGCGTGTTAATGCCGCAAAGACAGAGCTTCAAATTGAACCGGCTATTTTTCGTGCTTATCTGACTGAACAAGGAACCGATGCTCCATGAGTGCATCCAGCGGCTATATGGTGCCAATGACGACAGATCGTCTTGAAAATGTTATCGGCGGGTCGCGATTTATCGCAACCGCCGGGCGTGCCGAAACCGTTGATGATGCGAAAACATTTATCCACAACTTGCGCCAAGAAATGCCAGATGCAACCCATCATGTATATGCTTTCCGTGTTGGACATGGGGCTTCTGTCATTGAAGGTATGAGTGATGATGGAGAGCCATCAGGAACGAGCGGGCCCCCTACCCTTGCGGTGCTACGTGGGAGTGGGATTGGGGATATTGTCGTGGTGATTACGCGCTATTTCGGCGGCACCAAACTTGGCACGGGTGGTTTAACAAGAGCCTATGGTGATTCAACGAAAAGCATTTTGGGGGTACTGTCGATTGAGCGAAAAGTGTTGTACAAAACACTTTTCGCTCAGATGCCTTATGTGTTTTTTGCAAGTATTGAACGCTTGGTGCCCGCTTTTGAAGGTTTCATTGATGAACGTGAATTTGTGGATGATGTTCGGCTAATTATCCGCGTGCCAGATGGGAAACAATCGGCATTTGTGGCTGCTGTCGTCGAAATGACTTCTGGCATTGTGAGTCCCACACCATTCGATGACGATACATAGAAAACACTTATGGGGCTTCTTCGGTCGAGAATCCATAAGTACAGGCAGTATAGTTTCCGCCAATAGTCACACGGAAATCAGCCGTTCGTTCTGCCAACGGTTCACTATATACCGCAGTTTCCTCGACACGAAGAATTCCTTGCAGGATACGCTGGCTATTCCCTTTACTTTGTCCCGTAAAGTCAATCAGCGTTGTTTCCTCTTGAAACGGCGTCGTTTCTGTAGAAATTGTTGGAATAAAGCCTTCCCAAGCCAATCGATCTGCCGCAACGCGAGCAAGATCGGCGTATCCGCTAGCGTTTACGATCTCGATGCGGGGTTGTTCGCCTACGATTCGGCGTATGGTTGGGGGTGAATAAAACTGCTCCAAGAGTTCTGCAATTGCAATACGATTGGGCGCTAAAACACTAGAACCTTCGGGCGACGACCAAGAAGCGACTTCATGATTCTGACGCATCGTAAAAGAGCGTATATGACTACTATCCAGATGGGCAGCCACAGGGAGAAGCCCAATGATATCTTCGAGGGTAAGGTCAGTGTCAACGGCTTCTGCAACTTGTGACCATAATTCAGGGACTTGCCCGATCAAACCAAGATTCTGAATTTGTCGCCACATTGCTCGCAAAAGCGCTTGATGTCGTCGTCCTCGATCAAAATCATTCGTTGTTCGTCGGGAGCGAGCATACCATAGCGCCAAATTACCATCCATGTGATGAAAGCCGACGGGCAACAAAAAACGCTCCCAATTTTCTTCAATCGCCGGATCAAGGTCGGGTTCAAGCAAGCGCCAATCTTCAATTCTACAATCTACAGAAATCTCAATCCCGCCCAAAGAATCTACAATCCGTCGAAAACTCGCAAAATCGACACGAGCGAAGCGATCAATGGTGATTCCGAGATTGTAGGCGATGGTTTCTTTAATGAGCTGTGCCCCACCCTGCTCGGTTTGTTGACCATATCCATACGCACTATTGATTCGATAAACACGCTGTCCGGGGATGAATACGTAAAAATCTCTTGGCAATGACAGCATCGCAATCGTGTTGGTGGTTCGGTTGATAGAAACTATGACAACAACGTCGGTTCTGCCAGAATTGCGCGGGTTTTCGGTATCGCTCCCCAGCAAGAGGATATTGAAAATATCATATACCCCTTCATCAGTGACAGGCATCGGCGGCGGCATTTCATCAAAGTTTTCAATGATATACGAGGCTTCAACATCTTGAGCGGTGCTGCGTCCTGCCAAAACCAACAAAAGCATCACAAGTAAGCTGACCAAAAAGATTTGAAATCGCGATTTCATCAAACGGCTCCTAAAAACGAATTAATTTTAGTATAGGCACTTATTGGCAAGCTTGTCGGCTGCGAAGGGAAAGCGTAGCGCGTTGGGCAATAAATAACAGCAAGGGCGTAGGTTTTAAACCTATGCCCTTGCTATTCACATCTTTGAGGCAAATGGCAGAACTTGTTTAACGATACCCATCCAAGATTTTGATGAGATCGTTGATCGAAACTGGCTTCACAATGTACTGATTACAACCAGCATCAAGGTATTCCTCAGAATAACCCATCGAGTCGTAAGCTGTGATGGCGATAATCGGAATCGCAACCCCTTTTTGGCGAAGCAAGCGCGTAAGCTGAAGACCATTCATACTCCGCCCGCCCAAATTCACATCCATCAAAATTAAGCCGTCAATATCGGGCTTAATTTGCGCCAAAGCTGTTTCTGCATCTCCAAAAGTGACCAGAGTATCATGTGTCATCTGGCAGATGCGCTCCACCAATGCAACATTCCCTAAGTTGTCTTCGACATACGCAATTTGCATAGTGTCTTGCGATCCTTATCTGAAAAAATGAGACCAATTCTGCGTGATCTTAATACAGATCACGCAGAATTGGCACGTTACGAAAATCGCCACGAAAGAGTACAAATTCGCTGGATATCCAACCAAAGCCAAACTCACCACTGACCAGATACCACAAGAAATCAGGGGTAATACCGAGGGGGTTAAACGTGTCACCACCAGATGCAGTAGTAATAACCGTATATTGCCCACCGGGTCCTGTCCGGATATTTTGAAAACTTGTGTTAACCACGATATGCGGAGCATTCAAAACCGCAATCGGCAGCCCCGAACTGCTTGAGGCTGATACCGCATCGGTGTTCGTCGTGGTTTGAATAGTTTCTGTTGAGAATGACAATTTCGCTGCTTCTACCCAACCAGTGCCAAAATTTGCAACAACAAGCGCAGCCCATTCCACAAAACGACCATCAAAAGTGCGTCCGACCACTTCATAAACGGGCTGAGTGTTGTTGAACAAAATGGTCAAGGGTTCCGCCGAGTCGTTAGGTTGGGTGCGCAAATTGACAGACAAGACGTTCAATCGCGCAACTTGACGGACAGCACCCGTTCTAGTTTGCGGTACCGACGCTGTGGTTGATAATGCACTCACGAGTCCAATCGACAAAGGCAGGCTGCCGGTTTGCACCACCGGTTCACCTGCTTGAATACTGGGCACAAATCGAAAATCACCGCGTGGTAATGTGAAAGTGATGTCTACCCATCCATTGCCCACAGGGGTGGTGACCAGATACCACGATTGATTCTCATTAGATGCCAACACTGGCAATTCTGTGCCGCCGACTACGGTGGCAATGACGGTATACTGAGGACCGTCGCCACTACGGACATTCAAAAAACTAGTATTGACCACCAGCACAGGAATCGCAAGTTGCGCTTGTTGAACCGGCGCTGCCACGGCGATTTGTGCTGCCATCAAGCCTAATACCAAGATAAAGATCAATGAGATGTGCTTAAACACGGGACGAAGCGGTTTTTGTCTCACAGTTCATTCTCCATAATGCCAGTTTTCATCTCAAGATGAAACTCTTAGAAGTTAGGGTTCAACAACAGAATAAGCCCCCACAACAGATACTCTTAAAGTATAGGTGACAATTCGATTTTTCGCAGTAAACACGACAAACGAATTTTGGTTGACGTTGCTGATGAGGTTTTACGTTCGTCAGCGTATGGGCACCGTGCTGGTTCCGTAGGGCGGCAGTGGTTGTGTCGCATCACCAATTCTGGGTAAAGTAAAAGCAATCGTTCAGCACTATCTAAGAGAAAGTCTCTGACTATGCTTAAAAAGCGCATTTTGCTCCCGATCTTGATAATTTGTTTGGCGATCACTTCAAACTTGGCATGGGCGACAGATGTCGATTGCGCTAACTGTTTGGGGTTGTCCACCGAAGAAATCAATGCCTACCCTTCGCCCGAGATCGAAAAACTACTCCCTAATGAGTCCCTTCTATATGACCGACGGTATGAGCGCGTTTTGAATGCCATGGCAGTTCATGATGCCCCCAACGGCAATGTGGTACGCACACTTGATCACGGATTTAATTACGTCACGACACAAGGCACACAAGACAATTGGACACAGATCAACCTAAACGAGTGGGTGTTGACTGAACATTTGAGTCAAACGCTGCCCGCTCGCTATGCCGGGGTGTTGCTTCCAGAAGAAGCGCTACCCTATCCCATTGCATGGATTTTAGTCAATGTTGTCCCTAGTCGCTTACCGGGGGGAGAACCGCCAGAGGGTGATTTAGCCCTGCTTCGGTTTACGTTGGTCAACATTTATGCCGCTGTGATGGTGGATGAATGGGAATGGTATCAAGTTGGTGTCGATCAATGGGTAGAACAACGTTCCATCGCCCGCATCCTACCCGCAGAACGCCCCGCAGAGGTGGATACCGAAAAATGGATATCGGTTGACCTTTACGAGCAAATTGTGACCGCTTATGAAAACGACCGTCCGGTATTTGCCGCCTTAGTTTCTTCCGGTCTTAGCGCGTGGCCCACTAACGAAGGCTTATTCCATATTTACGCCCGTTTTCCGCGTACTATCATGAGTGGTGCCTATGCACAACCCGACTTCTATTTTCTTGAGGAAGTGCCTTGGACGATGTATTTTGATGGTGACATCGGTCTACATGGAACCTATTGGCACGAGGGATTCGGTTATCGTCACAGTCATGGGTGCGTCAACTTATCAATCACCGATGCTAACTGGCTTTATAACTGGAGCGCTTCCGAAATTGACTTGACTATCCCCTCCGATACTGGTGCGACGGTGTACATATGGAGCAGTGGGCAGTATCGATAACCGGCCGCGACTCCCATTGGGAGTAGTAATTTCTCGGAAAAGCCTTATCATCTGCACGTCATGTTGCTAAACCAAAATAGGATTTAACAGACGTGCAGTTGATAATTTCACAGACCAAGCTGCATTCCGTGATCGCGCAAGTTCAAAAGGTGATAGATACTTTTGGATACACTCGGTTAGAAACGCAAATAATCCAACCTGCGGATTTGTTTCTCACCAAAGCCGGTGACCACATCATTCAGAAATTGTTTACCTTTGAACGTTCGGGGCGGCAGATGGCACTCCGCCCTGAGTTTACAGCATCGGCTGCGAAGTTTTATGCCGAGCAAGAAAATACTGCTGTGGATATCCCTGTGCGGTGGCAGTTTGCTGGGCCCATTTTTGAAGATACCAGCCATTCCAACACCATTTATCAACGGTATAGCATTGGGGCAGAATTAATCGGATGGGCAGATCTGCGTGCTGATGCCGAGATTGTCGCTATCGCCGCCGTCAGTGTCCAGAAAATCGGCATCAGCGATATCTATATCAATCTTGGCAGTGTGCAGTTTATGCGGGCGTTATTGGCGTCTTACGCGCTCGATACCCGAACTCAGCGATTTGTCATCGATCACCTCTTTCACCTTTCCAAAGAAGGCAAAGGGTACGTTCTCGAACGTTTTGATCGCCTGGCTTCAGGAATCCCCTCCCCTTCGTCAAGCCCCGATACCAATGCCAGCTACAATTTGCCGTCACTACTGGGTGATGCTCCTGCCCATGCGTTGGCAGGTCGCACCGCCGCCGATATTTTGCGCAGGATGCAGGGAAAGTCGATTCGCGCCGCCTCGCGCTCAGTACTTGTAGCAGCATTGGAACAGCTTGAACGCTTAAATGAGATCAATGCCAGCCCAGAGCAAGCTTTGCCACAGATGCGGGCGCTACTCACGCACAATCAAACCGACGCACTGGCATCCTTAGACTCATTGCAAGCGCTCGTTACCTTCTTAAATCATTACGGATTCACTTCTGATCATATTCGCCTCCAGCCAACCTTGGCGCGCGATTGGAATTACTATACCGGAACAGTGTTTGAAATTCAGACTCATGATGGCATTTTGGTGGCAGGGGGTGGACGTTATGACGAATTAATCCGTCTTTTTGGCACACATGTAGTGCCAGCGGTGGGTATGGCAATTCATATGGATGGGCTGGCAACCGCACTGTCTCTCAATAAAACAGATGACGAACAAAAAATCTATCTGCAATCAACAGCACAAAATCATGAGACCGCACTGTGGTGGGCAACTGAATTTCGCAAAAATGGCGTCCTAGTGACCGTCGTTGATGCTACCCATCCGATGCCCAACTCGTCCAGTGAGCGCATAGGTTGGTTGCAAGTGACGACCAAAGACTCTGTTCTGTATCAAGGTCAGCGCTTTGAAAAGAACGATTTCGATACTTTAGTCACCATGCTATCTAGGAGATAGAGCCTCGTGAATTTAGATCACGTCACATTTGCCCTGCCCAGCAAGGGCGCAATGGCAGACCCGACTCTCAATTTTTTGAGTGATTGTGGATTGCGGGTGGAGAAGCCTAATCCACGTCAATACACAGGGCTAATCAGCACTATCCCCAGTATTGAAGTCTTGTTTCAACGGGTCAATGATGTGTTATACAAAGTTGCGGATGGAACTGCCCAGTTGGGCGTCACCGGTTTAGATGTGGTATACGAACACCCCCACGATGATGTTGTTGTTGTGCATGGTGATTTGCGTTACGGACACTGTAAATTAATCGTTGCTGTGCCAGAAGCGTGGATCGATGTCTCTAGCATTCTTGATCTAGCGGAGGTCGCGCTTGATTTTAGAGAACAACAAGGGCGCAATCTGCGTGTTGCCACCAAGTACGCACACCTTGCCCGTAAGTTTTTGCACTCACAAGGGATTCATCAGTTTACGTTGGTAAATGCTGAGGGTGCGATTGAGGCAGCGCCGGTGATTGGGTATGCTGATGTTATCATTGATCTCATGCAGACAGGTACTACTTTGCGAGAGAATCATCTCAAGCCCCTAGAGGATGGGGTGATTGTGGACTCGCAAGCGTGTATTATCGGCAATCGTCCAGCGCTGCAAAAATATCCCGAAGTCCTCAATGCTGCACGGATGCTGCTGGAATACATTGACGCCGCCCTACAGGGTAAAAAATATTTCCAATTGACGGTGAACTTTAAGGGCAACAATCCGCAATCGATTGCGGAACAAATCATACGCAATCCTGCCACACAAGGTCTACAAGGTCCAACGATTGCCCCTATTTTTGGCGGGCAGCAAGACGGCTATACCGTAACAGTGATCGTTGCCAATCGCGATTTGCTCCACGCGATTGATTATTTGCGCACCATCGGGGGTACTCAAACAACCGTTAGCCCTGTGCGTTATGCTTTCCTTGAAAGTTCACCATCCTTTGAGCAGCTTCTCAAAGCGCTGTGATCCGTGCCTTCTACAGCGCTTGCACACAAGCTTCTAAGACCTGATCGATTCGGCTAGTGCTATTTCCTGTCGATGTCCCGCCCATCTCAATTGCCAGCACCAACCCGAGGATGGCGATATTGGGTGGGAACCGATTTGCTTCGGTCAGATTCATGGTCAACAGCGGGCAACACATCAACGCAGCTTTCAAGAACAGCTTCCAATCTTCGCGCAGCCACCCCTGCTCGTTCAGCATTCGCAGTGTCGGTGTCAGGGTGTTCTCTACTTTGCTACGCAAAAACATCTCACGAATCGGCGGCAACGTATCGTCATAATCCACTCGCCACTCTGCATTATTTCGTTCAAACCGAAATGTCAGGCGTTGGGACATCACTTCGGGGAAATACATCCACATCGCGAATACATTGTGAAACAGCGGTTTTGTCAAATCGAGTAACGGGTGGTGAACCCCTGCGAATGCCGGATCAAAAAACACCAATTGATCCTCATCCGTGCAAAAGAATACATTTCCATTATGGGCATCCCCATGCCCGATGATCGCGGGTTGAGATTGCTTAGGTTCAAGGAGTACGATGGCTTGTTGAATGAGTTCTTCCAACGTTTGCGTATACCGCCTGCCATTGATTGTCCACGTCGCGTGGCGTACTGTCTGCATCGGCATAAGTTCGTCACCCCAAAGCACGCCAGTGCCCGTTCCATAAAATCGATCTAATCTGCCGCCGGTTAAGCGATGGAAGAACAATTGATGGATAGGCGCTTTTGCCGAGACTTCGGCGGACTGCATCCGAAGCGTAGTCTGGTAAATCTCCATCAATCGTTGATCCGACGCCTCTTGCAGGGTGCGCAATCTGTCAAATTGGGCACCTTCGCCATGCTCAATCTGCCATGCAGCGTCGAACACTGATGGGCATTGCATCACTGGATAAATCAACAGTTGCTTGCCCGCTTGTGTTGATTCGTATACGGGTTTCAGCACCTTATAGCCAGCATCATCAAGCTGCGTAGCGTTATAATACTCATCAATGACGCCATCCGCTTCGATATGCGTCTTAAAAAACAATTGCTCGCCATCGCCAAGGTGAATAAACCCATTAAATGAATTCAAAGACACCGCTAATGGGCGAATGGTGATATCTACGACATCTAGTGCAAATATTTCACGGATAAAGGGGACGAGCAGCGTTTCCGCCGCCCGTTTATCCGTGAATTGAAGTTTCTGAACTTGGCTCAGCAAATCATCGGTCATATGCCCAAAATTTCGTTGCGTTTCCGAATCGCCATCGCGTGTGCCGGAAAACCTTCATAATCGGCGAGGGTCGCTGTCGTGCCTTGCAATGTCTCGTAGCCTTGCCGAGATAAATAGCCAATGCCACTACGCTTCAAGAAGTCCCAGATGCTCACGGATGAAAATGAGCGGGCGAACCCCCCTGTGGGCAGGATTGCATTCAACCCTAAACAATAGTTTGCGGTTGGGATCGGTGTATAGTGCCCCAAGAGAATTTCGCCCGCATTGCGAATTTGCTGGAGCGTAACAAAAGGCTCCGCCGTCAGCACTTCGAGATGTTCCGGCGCATAACGGTTCACAAAATCAACGGATTCCGCGAGGCTGGACGTGATCAAAATGCCGCCATACACGGACAAAACATTTTCCACGAATTTGCGACGCCATTCGGGGAGTTCCGCAATATACCCCGGCAAAACCTCAAGAACAGCTTGGGCAACTTCACGACTGTGTGTGACCAAGAGCGCAGCCGATTCGGGTCCATGCTCGGCTTCGACGAGCAAATCAAGTGCTGCGAGGCGCGGATCAACAGTTTCGTCGGTCAAAATAATGGCTTCGCTAGGACCAGCAGGCACACCAACATCGATAACACCAAACAATAACCGTTTCGCTGCCGACACATAACTACTGCCTGGCCCGATGATTTTTTGCACTTTCGGGATCGTTTCCGTGCCAAAAGCGACGGCTGCTACCGCTTGCATCCCGCCCACCACATAAACTTCATCGATGCCGCATGTTTCAGCCGCCACCAACGAGGCAGCATCCGCCTTGCCATCGGGAGCTGGTGGTGTTACGACGATAATGCGTTCCACGCCGGCGACTTTTGCCGGTGTCGCCAACATGAGCATAACCGAGGGAAACGCACCTTTTCCACGCGGCACGTAGAGAGCCGCACTCGTGATGGGGGTGATTTTTTCGCCCGCCATAATGCCCGGTCGCACTTCGGTAAACCACATCGATTCCGGCATTTGCTCCTTGTGAAAATACTGAATATTCTCGTGAGCAGCTTCAATGGCTTCGATGATGGCGGGTTCTAAAGAGCGCCGTGCCGCTTCAAAATCGGCGCGAGTGGCGCGCAGCATTCCGACTTCAAAGTTTGGCGCATCAAACTGGCGGGCAAACGAAACAACCGCAGCATCGCCTTCCTTACGAACACGGTCAATGACTTCTTGAGCGCGCGGCAATAAGTCGCTAATGTCAGATTCTGAGCGACGAAGCAAGCGTGCCAATTGGTCTTCTGATAGTGTATCTAACTGCAACACTTGAATCATGGGCTAAGCCACCTTTATTTCAGTTCAACAAATTTACGATGTGATGCTAAATTGAGTCGATATAAAACACGAGCGCGAAGCCATTGCGCTGCTCCGCGCTCGTGTCGCCTATCATGAAGTTAGGCGAATTACGATTTAACGGGTTCGCTAAGTGCTTGAGAGCGTCGATGCGTGCCGTCCCAACGAATATCAGGGATGAGAATATCTGTTTTCGCCAAAATCCGGTCGCGGTGGGGTTGCAAATCCATCAACATGATCTTGATTTCAGCGACGATATCATGGCTGGGCACATACCCTAAATCAATCAAGTTCTGGCGATCTGGATTGTAGTAGTGCGTTTCTAGTTCTTTGCGCGGATTATCATAGTGGGTCACTTCGGCGGGCAAGCCAACAGCCGTTGCTGCTTCGCGAACTTTCTCGGTCAATTCTTCGATAGTGTAGCATTCTTCAAATTGATTGAAAACGCGATATTCGCCAGCGGCTGGTGGGTTTTCGATGGCAATCGTCAAACATTGCATCGAGTCCCGCAAGGGCAAGAAGCCCCGTGTTTGCCCGCCGGTTCCGTACAAAGTCATCGGATGCCCAACCACCACTTGACAACAGAAACGATTGATCGCGGTGCCGAAACATTGATCGAAATCAAGACGGCTCCGCAAGATGGGGTTTTCGCCCATTTCATCAATACGGGTGCCAAAAACCACGCCCTGCATGATGTCGGTGGAGCGCAAACCCCAGACTTTACAGGCAAACATTGTATTGTTTGTGTCATGGACTTTCGTCAAATGATAGAAGCTGTTTGCTTGACGCGGGAATGGCAGTGTGGCTTTGCGTCCCCGAAATTCAACCTCAAAAAAGCCTTCAGGGATATCAATCGCTGGAGTGCCATACTCACCCATCGTCCCCAACTTAACCAAGTGAGCATTCGGGCATACTTCACGCATCGCCCACAGCAAGTTCAAGCTGCCGATAACGTTATTGTTATGCGTAAAAACAGAATGTTCTTGATCGATCATGGAGTAGGGCGCGGATGGCATTTCTGCCAAATGCACAATCGCTTCCGGCTGGAAATCTGCCAGAAAATTACGCATAAAGGCGTAATCAAGCAAATCGCCCTCGCGGAAGAGCAGGTCTTTACCGAAATGTTCCCGAAAAGCAACCAAGCGTTCTTCCATGCTGTAGATTGGCATGGCGCTTACGCTGCCTACTTCTTCCACCCACTGCCGCCGCAGATAACGATCCACACCGGCGACTTCGTGTCCCCGTACAGTCAAATATTGCGCAAGTGCCCAACCGAGATAACCGTCGATCCCGGCGATAAATACCTTCATTGAACTGCCTCCGAAACGAAATCGATTGATGTTCTAAGTGAATAACCCCGACTGTCGGGATCAGATTCGTGTGTTCAAACTGCTATGCAACCTAAGCAGTCACGGATTGGGCGATCACAGGCTGAAAGGAGGCGATATAGCCCTGCACCGACAATAGCTCGGCATTCAAAATACTGCACCCTGCGGCACCACGAATGGTGTTGTGGGAAAGCGCCGCAAACTTGATGCCCAAAAGCGGGCAAGCGCGCAAACGTCCTACTGAAGTAGACATGCCCCGCCCTGCCATCCTATCCCGCCGAATTTGCGGGCGATCCACTTGCTGCAAATACAGTACTGGGTGCGCGGGTGCGCTTGGTAGCATCCCCACAGGTGCAGGACCTTGAAATGTTTGCCATGCCGCGATGATTTCCTCGAAAGAGGGATCATCGGCAAGCTCCAATGAAATATTGACCAGATGCCCATCGATTACCGGTGCCCGATTACAAGATGCGCTCATTTTCGTCTCAAGCCATTGTATGCTTGTGCCATCAAATGCGCCGAGCATCTTCAGTGGTTCCGTCTCTAGCTTATCCTCTTCACCGCTGATGTAGGGGATCATGTTGTCGAGAATATCAAGCGACGCGACACCGGGATAACCCGCACCACTAATGGCTTGGGCACTAACCACCAAACATTTCTTAATTCCAAATTGTCGTAATGGAGCCAGTGACATCACCACAGGCATCGCCGTACAATTGGAGTTCGCGACGACCGCCCCGGTCGTCCACCCCCGCTGCCGGCGTTGGATGTCGATTAAGCCGATGTGTTCAGCATTTACTTCCGGCAGCAACAACGGAACATCCTCGACCATACGATTCAAGGAAGCATTCGTGCAAACAACATGCCCCGCCTCAGCGAGTTCAAACTCGCGCGTCGCTGCTTCTTTTGGCAAAGCTGAAAACACCAAAATCGAGTCCAGCGTGGCATCAAGTGGTTTTACGGTCAGATCGCGGACATACGCAGGGACTTCGCCATCCAACACCCAATTGACGGCTTCCCCATAGGCGCGACCAGCACTTCGTTCAGAGCCGATCACCTCGGCAACGGTAAACCAAGGGTGGTTCTCCAATAGTTGAATAAAGCGCTGCCCGACCGCGCCCGTTGCTCCTAAAATTGCGACATTGCATTTGTTCATCGAATTAGATTCCTACCGACTCTGATTTGACAGCTGGATATGATCCCAGCATTTTTACAAACGACGCCCGTTGCAACAACCGTGCCAAAACCTCTTGGCAGGGTGCATCATGCCAAAAACCCTCAAAATCAAGGAAAAATACAGGCTCCCACGGACGATTCCGGCGTGGGCGAGACTCGATTTTGGTGAGGTTTAAGCCTCGTTGCGCAAATTCCCCAAGGCATTCGTACAACGCTGCGGGGCGGTTGCGGGTGGCGAACACCAACGAAGTCTTATTATACTCGCCGCGCTCCGGATCATCGTCTCCGATGAGGAAAAAGCGCGTGAAATTGAAGGAAACATCTTCAATATTCCGTGCAAGGATGTCAAGATCATACAACTTCCCCGCGAGTTCACTGGCTATTGCGGCTGTCGTTCCATCGCCAGCATCAAGCGCCAAATCGTGTGCTGCGCCTGAGGTATCATAATAAGGTACTGGACGAATTTTATGGCGACGCAAAAATTGATCGCACTGCGCCAGCGCTTGTGGATGTGACCGTACTTGCTGGATAGCATCCAGTGTCACCCCTTTGGGCACCAAAAACATATGGTGAACATGTAAAATGACTTCCGCTTGAATTCTTAAATCAGACTCCATGAGGAGTTCATAGGCTTGGCTAACCGCCCCTGCCCACGCATTTTCAACTGGCAGCATCCCATATTGTACTTCGCGCCTTTTCAACACATCAAAGAGATCGTTCAGCGTCGGGCAAGGAACCCCAATTGCTTCCTCACCAAAATGTTGGCGTATCGCCTGTTCAGAATAGGCACCATGAATCCCTTGGAAGGCGACCGTCATAACCACTAGATTGTCCTTAACACGACATACCGTGAATAAAAGATGGCGCTTAAGGGTAGCATGTGCCTAAAAACCCGTCAATAATCATCCGCATTTGTTGGCTTTTGGGCATGAGTTTGTCTGCGCGCTGCACCTGCCAGGACTGATCTTGTATACTGCTGGACATAAATCAATCCACTGCTGAGGAGAATCATTGATGGTGGGTCGCGCAGCAAAAGCATGGGCTTCGCCAAATTTGGCGTTTATAAAATATTGGGGCAATCGCGATGATTTGCTGAGATTGCCAATGAATGGTTCCATCAGCATGAATCTGGCTGGTTTGACCACCACGACAGAGGTCGAATGGCAAGATAGCTTATCCGCAGACTCACTCATATTGAATGATACCCCGCAGACAGGGGAACCGCTCCGCCGTGTTGTTGCGCATTTGAATGCTTTGCGCCAGCGACTTGGCATCACTGGACATGCGCATGTGATCAGTGCTAATAATTTTCCAACAGGCACCGGCATTGCCTCTTCCGCATCGGCATTTGCGGCATTAACGATGGCGGCTGTCAGTGCAGCCGGCATCAGTTTAAGTGAGCGCGAGTTGACCACGCTGGCGCGCTTGGGTTCAGGGTCAGCATCACGGTCGATCCCATCAGGTTTTGTGCAATGGGTTGCGGGCGAAACTCACGAAGACTCTTATGCCGAGACGGTTGCTCCACCCGAATATTGGGATTTGGTCGATGTGATCGCGATTGTCAGCAGCACCCATAAAGCAGTTGGGTCAAGTGAGGGTCATCCGTCTGCAAAAACAAGCGATCTACAAACAGCGCGTGTTGCGGGGGCAGCAGCACGGTTGGAAATTTGCAAAGAAGCATTATTGACACGCAATTTCGCCGCTTTTGCGGAGGTGGTTGAACTAGACAGTAATCTCATGCACGCCGTGATGATGACCAGTAAACCATCTTTATTTTATTGGCTCCCAATGAGTTTGGAGATCATGCACGCTGTTCGATTATGGCGTGCCGAAGGGTTACAGGTCTGCTATACCCTTGATGCCGGTCCCAATGTGCATTGTATTTGTATAAAAAGCGATACCGACGAAGTAAGAGATCGCTTATCTGCCTTGTCGGGTAGTTTGACGATACGAGTGGCACCTGTTGGCAAAGGGGTTCAGCTTGAACCCTTATCGTTAGCTTAACATTCATTGCCCTGCCCTTCCTTTTCGTTTTATAATTCTGTCAACACATCTTTGCATGTGTACACACCTTGACCGCTTGCAGAGTTCAAAGTAAGGTCACTTTCATGTTTGATTTTCTTCTCGGCAACGATGGTTTGTCGGCACTAATCGCATTTATTTTAGTGCTGATCCCAGCGGTGATTGTTCACGAACTGGGTCACTTTGCCGCAGCAAAATGGGTCGGCATCACGATTTTGGAATTCGGCATCGGTATGCCCCCGCGTATGCTCAAACTGTTCACACTGGGCGGCACAGACTATACCCTCAACTGGCTGCCATTGGGTGGTTTTGTGCGTCCTCTCGGCGAGGATATGGTACGTCAAATGGGCGATGAAGCATTGGCGACAGACCGCCAAGAAGCCGAAGCGCGTGGGTTCAAAAAGACCATGTCTGTGGGCGAGGCAAAACCACTCGCACGCATCCTCTTTCTATCGGGCGGCGCGTTGGTTAATTTCGCTTTCGCATTGATTTTGTTCGTGATCATCGGTCTCATTGGCATCCCACAATATAACGAAAGCGTGATCAGCATTCGTCACATCCAAGACGGATCACCTTTGGCAGAGGTAGGATTGCAATCAGACGACGTGATCACCTCGGTCAATGGTGAGACTTTCAGCACTGTGGACTTACTGCTGGCAAAGATCGCCAGTGGTGAACCATTAGTGATCGATGTTTTGCGCCCACAAGCGGGCGAAGCTGATGTGCCAGTGATACTAAATTCAGACCCGCTAGAACGCATTGACGCCCCATCAGTAGCCACATACCCCATTATCGGCAATATCGCGCCAGAATCGCCCGCACAAGCGGCAGGATTAGCATCTGGGGATATTGTCACAGCATTTAATGGGGATCCATTGGTCGGCTTAGAACAACTACAAACACGGACAGGGGAATCCTTGGGTGAACTTGTCACCCTGTCGGTGTTACGTGGTGACACTCAATTGGAAGTGACCCTGACACCCCGCATCAACCCGCCGGCAGGGCAAGGTTCCATCGGCGTGACCATTTCGGACGCTTATCGTTCTGATGAGTTAGGGCTGTCGTTTCAAGGGGGTTTGCGCAGCGTCCTCGTGCCACTGAGCATCGGTGAAGCAGTCAGCTACAGTTTTGAACGGGTAGGGAGTGTTTTCTCTACGATTGCCGCCATCCCCGGTCAAATATTAGGCGGAACGGCAGAACCGGACTCGTTACGCATCACCAGCCCTCTTGGGATTAGCCAAGTCGGTGGTTTTTTCCTACAAGAAAGCATTCAGCGTAATCAACCGACGATTATTCTGGAATTCATGGCGCTGATCAGCGTTGCGCTCGGCTTAACCAATCTATTGCCCATACCGGCTTTAGATGGAGGGCGTATTTTGTTCGTGCTGATCGAAATAGTGCGCGGTCGCCCGATCTCACCTGAGCGTGAGGGCATGGTTCATCTGGTTGGGTTAGCGCTTTTGTTGTCTTTGATGGTCGTTGTTTTGTTCAACGATATCGCCAATCCTTTAACCGACCTTCTACGTTAGTTTTATACCCCAAGGTCAACGAATGTCCGCGGACGTTCGTTGACCTTCACACTCTGACACCCTTGTCCAAAAGGAAAACGACCTATGGCAGCACCTAATATCCCGCCCGATCATGACGACGATGATGATAACGAGGATCTGCTGATTCAGCCGGAGCCAGTAGACCTTGAAGTCGCGTTAGAAGCATTGCGTACCAGTCAGAATGCGGTCGGCGCACTTATCAAGACCATTTACTACGGTTTATCCGGTTTGGATGAAGCCCAATTAGATAAAGTGATAACCCTGTGGCGCACACTGGTTGCTGATTATCGCTATCGGGTCATCGCTGAATTGATCGAGGCGAACGAAACCAATGTTGAGTTGGATTATCGCGCTATTGGTCATATGGCGCTTCGGGATGACGAGGAACAGGTGCGCTCCGGTGCGATTGAATTGCTATGGGAAGATAATTCATTGTATCTCATGACAACCTTGATGCAGATCGCCATTAATGATGCTTCTGCATTGGTGCGCGCCAGCGCTGTCAGTAATTTGGGGCGCTTTATCCTTGGTGGTGAACTCGAAACATTGCCATTAGACGAGACCAACAAGGCACAGGATTTAGCGGTTTCGATCTTCTATGATGAAAATGAAGACATCAATGTCCGGCGTCGTGCTTTGGAATCGCTCGCTAATTCCAGCAATGACACAGTGACACCTGCCATTTGGGAAGCCTATAATAGCGGGATACGGCAATTTCAGGTCAGCAGCATCTTCGCGATGGGCAAATCCTATGATGAGCAGTGGAATGATATCGTCATGGAACACCTCAAAGGCGATGACGATGAAATGCGTTATGAGGCGGCGCGTTCTGCTGGAGAATTGGAAATCCACGCGGCAGTACCGGCTTTAACCGAACTCGCCAATGGCGAAGATAGAGAAATTCAGGAAGTCGCTATCTATTCACTGGGTGAAATCGGTGGAAACGAGGTCTTGCGGATTTTGAACGCTCTTCTGCGCGAAGTTGAGGAAGACGGTGACGAAGGTTTAATGGAAGCGCTCGAAGACGCAATCGCCAGCGCCTCCATTCATTCCGGCGCGTTATACCTCTTCGATACCGACGACGACGATTAGTGCAGGCTGTTCTGGCTAGTCGGCATAAAATCGATGCGATGAGGAGAAGGGCATTAGCCCCTCTCCTCTTTCGCACGATGTTGCGCTGGTCGAATACTCCGATTCAGCGCGACGATCTTTCATTAGCCATTGATCATGGGCATCAATTTCATGGCAATACCGGTATCCCCTTGAATTTTGATCTTGCCCATCATAAATGCCTGCATCGGGTTCATTTTTCCGGCGACCATGCCCGCGAAATCATCCGCACTGGTGCGCAACGTCATCTTGGGGTCAACAGCAGTCCCCTCTCCCGCTTCGGCGGTTCCGTTTTCAAATTTCAACCAATAGGAACCACCGCTATCGCCACTCAATTCAAATTGGATAGTGGCATTGAGATCGGAAGCTTTTGTAGGGTCGATGCGCGCAGCAATCCCAGTGAAAATAGCGGCGATTTCTTCTTTTGAAGCCATAGGATGTGTACTCCTCCAGGAAATATTTTCGGATATCAGATCGGAATATCAGCGACTTGGTATAGTATACAATCATCGCACGCTGTTTCCCATAACTGACGGGATGAAACATGATTCATTTGAAAAAAACAGGTTCCGCGAGTTTTTTGACACTCATCTGCTTTTTCGGGTTTACCAGTCTGTCTGTCGTCTTCGCTCAATCTGAGGAAGAACCGTCTACCGCCCCTATCGGGCGGATTGCCTATATTGGCAGTGATTTAAACGTCTACTCGCTTGATTTGGAATCCGAGCTATCGGTGCCCATGACCACTGATGCACTCGTGCAAAATAGCGCAAGAACGCTCCGCTTTTATAGCTGGCCCACATGGTCGCAAGACAATCGCCTCGCCTATTTCGCGAACGAATATGCGCTCAATGGGGACAATAGTTTGGAAGTGTTTATATCATCCGACGGCGTTGCCGAAGGAGAACGCGCTTTTTCTTTTCAAGATACCGCACTTACTTATGCTCAATGGGCACCTCAAAATTGCACAATCGACTGCCGCTGTCGTGACCTCGCGCTGTTGCTAAGCCGACCGAATCAAGCAGGCTTCTCAGTCGAATTGATGCGCAACTTAGCCGATAAAACTGAGCGTATCCGAACGGGCATAGGGGTTCCTTTTTACTTCAGTTGGAGTCCTGATGGCACGCGGATGCTACGTCACCGTGATGGCACCCTCATCGATCTGTACAGCGTCGTCGATGAAACAGTGGAAACAGTGATTTCCAATCGTGCCGGAACCTTTGGTGCGCCGGCATGGTCACCTGTCGATGATCGATTATTATTTACTACCCGCGATGATGAAATGGTGATTCAAAGTGGCGATAATGCTCCCCAAGTGTTGGTGAATAACTTGCGAGGCGCAACTGCCTTTGCATGGTCCCACAACGGAAATTTAGTCGCCTACACCAATAGCTTAGGTGCGGTCATTGTGCGTGATTCGGTTTCTGGCGATATCATCTCCCAGTCCCCCGTTGAAGGTGTCCTTGCCTTTTTCTGGTCGCCAGATAGTTCTAAAATCGCCTATATCACCGCAACTACTTCGCTTGATGACTTTAACGCCCGTGATACGAATTCAGCCCCTCACCTAGCAGCAATGATACAAACAAGCCCCCAAATTGCATGGTCTGTGCTTGATGTGCTGACGGGAGAAAATCGGCGCTATGGAGCGTTCACGCCGACACCAGATTTGACCTATCTGCTCAGCTATTTTGATCAATTTTCGGTAAGTCATCGGTTATGGTCGCCCGATAGCCGCCACCTCGTTTATAGCGAAGTCACCAACAATGATCGGAGCGTCATCAGTATTTTAGATGTGATGCGCTCGATAGCGGTGCCGTTTATTGTCGCAGATGGAGAAATTGGAATTTGGAGTTTTCAATAATTCGACCCACGATTCGCGTTGTCATTTTGTTGCTGTGGCTGTGGATGGTGGGTTGTAGCTTAAATACCCGCCCCCCCGATGATGTCATCGTGATCACGGCGACGTTCAGCCCGAACGACCCATCCAACAGTCAAATAGCGACCCCGACATGGATTGTTTTATCAGCGACATCGACACCCGTGCCGACTCAGTCTGTTAATGTCGCTGTCTCCGCTACATTGCGGGATTATATCGTTGTCGCCGGGGACACCTTGTTTGGAATCGCAAATCGTTTCGGTCTTACGGTCGAACAATTGCTAGAAGCGAACACCCTCGTCAATCCAGACATCTTGGAAATTGGGCAACTTCTCGTCTTACCGACATTGCCCGAAGTCTTGGGCAGTGATTTCTTGATTCTGCCGGATCGGCGGTTGGTGCGTACTATCGATAGCGCTGCTTTCGATATCGGTCGATTTATCGCGACCCAGACCGGCATCATCACAACTGCCACAGATGAAGTAAACGGGCGAGTCTTAAGTGTTGCCGAAATCATCGAACAGATATCGCTTAATTTCAGTGTAGATGCGCGCGTCCTGCTGGCATTGCTCGAATACAAATCTCGCTGGTTAACACGAGCGACGCTCACACCCACTGAACAGGAGGATCCGCTGGGTGCGCCCGCCTTTGCGAGTGGTATTGCGCGCCAGGGTATTTATCTTCAACTGGCATGGGCGGCGGATAATCTCAATCGGGGCTACTACGGATGGATGCAAAATAGCCTTGAATGGGTGCAAACTCGCGACGATATGCGCGTTCGATTGCCCCAAACCTTAAACCCCGCTACGGTGGGTGTACAGCAGGTGCTGAGCCTTGTGAGCGAGTTAACGACTTGGCAGCAAGCAGTCTCTCCCAATGGTTTTCAGGCGGTCTACCGCAGTTTTTTTGGCGATCCATTTACGTCTTCAAGTGATCCGGTCGTGCCCGTTGGCTTAACGCAACCCCAATTAGCCCTGCCATTTAGCGAGAATGAGACCTGGTTTTTTACTGGGGGCGCACATGGCGGATGGGGCAGTGGCAGTGCATGGGCAGCTATTGATTTTGCCCCGCCAGATGATTTGACCCAAAAACGAACCGCCTGTTATGTCTCCGATTATTTCGTCACGGCGGTCGCCGATGGCATCATCGTGCGCAGTAACGATGGTGCTGTCGTTCTTGATTTGGATGGAGACAACGATGAAACTACTGGCTGGTCGATCCTCTATTTACACTTAGCAACCCAAGATCGCATCGCCACTGGCACCCGCGTTCGCACCGGCGACCTGATTGGCCGCCCCTCCTGTGAAGGCGGTTTCTCCAACGGTACCCATCTTCATATTGCGCGCCGTTATAATGGTGAATGGCTCCCTGTTTCTTGTGATACCTGTCGGGCAGCCTTTCAGCGCCCGCCATTGGTGATCGGCGGATGGAGTGTTATTATGCTGCCCCGTCAAGAGTATCAAGGGTATATGGTGAATGGGAATCGACGCATCATTGCGGAGCAAGGACGAAATATTGCCGACAACGAGATTTCGTGGTGAGCGCGAGTTCAAGAAGCGATTGAGGAAAATGATGGTCAAAAGCAAGAATATTTATAGTTTGCGTGCGACTTTAGGGGCAATTGTCATCGTGCTTACCTGTTTATACCTGTCGTCGTCTAGTATCAGCCATGCTCAAGAAGCGACCAGCACCCCTGCGCTGGTCAATATTGCCCCATTGGTGCCAGAACCTGTGACTGTTCAAGAACAGGCAACGCCTACCCTGCCGCCGACCAATGCCCCTATCAGCTTAGTACGGTTAGAAGCCAAAGAGTTCGCCAATGTGCGCGCGGAGCCTAGCACGGATGCCGCGCAACTTGGCACCGTCCGCGCGGGCGAGACGTATACCGTCATTGGGCAATACCTATCGTGGTTTCAATTTCAATTTCCTTCAGCACCTTCCGGTATCGGTTGGGTATATGGGGAATTGGTCAACATAACTGGCGATTTGCAAACCGTACCGCAAATAGATCCCTTTGGTCAGGCGGCAGCAACACAGCCCAGTAGTGATGAAGCGACACTAGCCGCCCTACTTCTGACCCCCGGCGGCATCCTGACTGCGACGGTGCAAGGCGCATCAAGCGTAAATCTGACGCCGGGCGCGGTCGATCTTGTGCCTGGGAACGCTGTGATTTTACCAACCTACACCTACCCGCCGGGGATTATCGCTTTAGCGCCGACCCAAGCCAGCACCGAAACGCTCATCATTGAGATCGACCCTGTTTCGGGTGCGGCAGCAGTTGCCACCGCGCCGATTGTGCCGATCCTCGTTTTGGGTGGCATCGGGCTGTTAGGGTTAATGTTAAACTCGTTGCGGCGGAGTTAATTTTTCACGCTTACAACCAAAAAAGTCGAGAGGGACATCCCTCTCGACTTTTCATTTCAAACGATGACCGATGCAGTTTTTAGTGACTGCAACTGCTGCAACCGCCAGCGCTGCTGCTGGTGTCGCCGCCATCTTTTGTCTTGAAGGAAGTGCCACATCCGCACGAAGAAACGGCGTTGGGGTTTTCGATACGGAAACCACCCCCCATGAGGCTGTCTACATAATCAATGGTCGCCCCTTCGAGATACATCAAACTGGTGGGGTCAATCACCAAACGAACGCCTGCATCCGGTTCGACAACAGCATCAAAATCCTTCGGCGCTGGCTCAAAAGCCATGCCATATTGCATCCCCGAACAACCACCCCCTGCCACAAACACGCGCAAGGCGTAATTGGGGATTTGGCGTTGTTCGAGTAAATTGCGGATGATTGCGACCGCAGCCGGGGTCACGGTGACGATCTGCTGTTCTTCTACGGTGGTAAACCCAGTGATAGTTTGGGTGTTGAGCGCCATAATGGATTATCCTTGAGGGCTAAATGACACATTCATTTCTACATCGAAATTGTAACACCATTTGCAGAAGCCCGTCAATAAAACAGATGATGATTATCAAAAATATCAGCGGACTGCTTCAACCTTGTTCGTAGGAACAAAATAAGAACAGCGCGAGTCACCATCGTTGATGTGTTCCACACGACGGGGAACCACATTTAAGAGTTGCCCAATCAAGCGCATGTCCATCGTACAAAGGGCGCTATCTGTTTTGGCGATCTGATGATACGGGCAGTTGGAGGTATGCAACACATACCCATCAGCAGTGGTTTCCCAACAAGCTTCATAGCCATTTTCGTTGAGATACACCACTACAAGGTCTAGGCGTTCCTCAAACGGCACATCAGGGATATATGCCCCTAATGCTAACTGGTCTGCTACCCCTTCAAGAATCACATTGACATTGCTTGTAGGGAGTGTTTTTCGTAACTGGTCGAGGAGTCCTGCCGCCAAACGCTCATAATTATTGGGGAAGTACGTCTGCGCTTTTTCTGTGAGCGTATACATATATTGCGGACGCCCCGGCGTATTTCGCCGTTTCAAATTGAGGGATGCCACGAGCGCGTCTTTTTGAAGCAATTTAAGATGGTGACGCACGGTCACAGCCGTGATCACACCACGCCTTTTTTGCAACTCTTCGACAATATCATCTACCGTGACCTGGTGCCGTTGCTTGATGATGTCCAGAATATATTGTCGGGTTTCTTGCATAGGTCTTGCCAATGATCACTATGAGAATGATACAAATGAGTGTATCACTCTCATGAGCAACCTGTCAATTTTGGTGCTTGGCAGATTCGTCATTTGTAGTGCCAACCCTTTGTATCTTTACTGCTTTGGGTTATGCTTTTGTCTCAAATTTTACCTAACGCAAGCGAAAATAAATGACTCAAGCCAGCGCCCCCGCAAAAATTATCCTCTTTGGTGAACACGCAGTCGTATATGGGTGCCCCGCCCTTGCCGCCCCCGTATCGTCATTACGAGCGTATGCGGATGTGGTCGCCCAATCGAACCCCGGCATCGTGATTCACGCGCCCGCCTTTGGGCAAGCACTGCCCGTCGGCTTGGATGTCGATATTGTGGACAATGCGCTCGCGCTTACGGTGCGCCTCGTTTTGACAGCAACAGGCAAAACTACTGATGCCCTCGCCATCCACCTTCATTCCGATATTCCTATCGCCAGTGGCATGGGCAGTGGGGCTGCTGTTTCTACCGCCATTGCGCGCGCCTTATGCGCGCATCTTGGGGTATCGATGACTGACCAAGCCCTCAATGAACTTGTTTATGAAGTGGAAAAGCTCCATCATGGCAATCCCAGTGGTATCGACAACACGGTAATCGTCTACGAAAAACCTGTTTATTTTGTACGCGGACAAATACCCGCGCCGTTAACCCCAAAAACACCCATTCACCTCGTGCTCGGCGATACCGGACGCGCCGCCTCTACACGCGATGCTGTCGCCGGTGTCCGCGCCCGCTATGACGCCGATACAGTCGCGGTCAGCCATCTCTTTGCTGAAATTCGCCAGATTGTGACCGACGCCCGTCAATTGATCGAAACAGGCACACCCGCACAGTTGGGCGTACTGATGACGCGCAATCATGAGCTTTTACGCGCCTTGACTGTCTCCTCCCCCGAACTCGATCATCTCGTTAAAGCAGCACTAGCAGCCGGCGCGCTTGGGGCAAAGCTATCAGGCGGTGGGCGTGGGGGCATTATGATCGCCCTTGTCACGCCCGAAACGACGAGCGCCGTCGCGCAAGCCCTTCGTCATAGCGGTGCCGTCAAAACGATTGAAACGGAGATCACATGAATCGGTTGTTGTTCATAAAATTAGGCGGTTCGCTGATCACCAACAAGCAAATTGCTTCGTCATTTCATCATGAAGCTGTTGCTGCCGTCGGTCTCGTATTGCGCGATGTCGTCGCCGCTGATCCGGAATTGCGCATTCTCGTCGGGCATGGCAGTGGTTCCTTCGGGCATGTTGTCGCGCGTCAATATGGCACCATCAATGGCGTGCATACCCCAGCCGATTGGCGTGGGTTTGCGCATGTGGCGACTGCCGCTGCCGATCTCAACGCCCTCGTTACTTCCACTTTGCGCGCTGCCGATCTCCCCATATGGCGTATTCAACCATCAGCATCGGCATATAGCCGCGATGGGGAATTGATGTCGATGGCGGTCGCACCCATCGAGTCAGCGCTGGCAAATGGGTTAATGCCATTGGTCTATGGGGATGTATCGCTCGATGAAACGCGCGGCGGCACTATTATCAGCACCGAAACCGTATTTTTCTATCTCGCACAGCACCTATCGGTCGATCAGATTCTCTTGCTTGGGGATGTCGAAGGCGTTTATGATTCACAAGGGGTCACCATCCCCTTGATCACCCCGATGCTATTGCCGACCATCGAATCAGCATTGGGTGGATCTGCTGGAACCGATGTCACAGGCGGGATGGCGTCCAAAGTGCGTCATATGCTGCGCTTGGTGACGGCTGTACCCAGTCTATCGATTCGCATCATGGGTGGTGATCCCGATCTGGTGCGGGCGGCATTATCAGGGCAGGCGCAACCCGGCACGCTCATCAAAGCGGATTAGCCCCTACTCAGGGCGCAATTGCGCGCTTGCCGCCATGACCAACAACGTAATCCCTATCCCCGGTGCCAGCGTTGCCCACGGTGCAACCCGCATGATTTGACGCCCTTCATACAACATACGCCCCCACTCTGGGGCGCTGATATCGCCCCCAAAGCCGAGAAAACTGAGGGCAGTGTTGGTTAGTAAACACCGCGCGAACAAAATCCCGATGCCAGCCAGCAAAAGAGGTGCCATTGTCGGCACGACATGCCACCGCCAAAGATGCCAGTTTCCAGCCCCTAACGACACTGCTGCCTCAATATGCCCACTCGTGCGTGCTTCTCGCTCTGCTGACCGAAATAACGCCAAAGAAGGCGCAGTTTGAGCCATGCCAGTGGCGATCAGAATCGACAAATCACCACGCCCCACCAAACTGGTGACCCCTAGCGCCAAGACCAACCCCGGAAATGACAATAAGGCGCGGTTAAGCCATCCCAGTACCCCGTCGCCGAAACGATGAAACGGTAAGGTGCTTAGCCGCAAAATCATGATGACACTGATAGCAATCGCGGTTGACGACAGTGCGAACAAAAATGTGCGTTGTCCGCCATAAAGAAATCGGCTAAATACGTCACGTCCAAACAAATCCGTGCCGAAAAAATGAATCAACGATGGGGGCTGAAGTTGTTGTTCCGGCATGACTACCAACGGATCGTAGGGTGCCAACACCGGCACAATCGCTAAAATCAATATCAGCACACCCCATTGGCACAAGACACGGATCACGCTGACCCCCGCAAACGGGGATCAACGCACGCGCTCAATACATCGCCCAAGATAGTAATGGTGATAAACACGGCTGCGCTCCATACGACGATACCCTGCACGATGGGGTAATCTTGTCGCAACGCTGCATCAATCAAGACCCGCCCTAGCCCCGGACGTGCAAACAATGTCTCAGTGATGACCGCCCCTCCCAAAAGATAGCCCATCTCAATGCTGATGATCGTGATGATCGGGGCAAGTGTCGGGCGTAGCGCATGAACCATTAAAACACGGCGCTGACGTAGCCCTTTGCTTGTGGCGGTACGGACAAATGGCGTTGTTTGAACATGCTTTAGTTGAGATTCGATGACCCGCGCCAGCGCCGCCGCACTATGAAAGCCCAACACACCAGCCGGCAGAATCAGTTGATCGAACCGTCCTGCCCCGCTCCCCGGAAACCACCCCAACCGCGTGGCAAATAAGGCGATTGCCACTGTTCCGGTGAAGTAAATCGGTGAGCTGAGACCGAAGGTAATGATTTGACGACTGATTAGGGCGAATCCCGCCCCTTTTTGAGCGGCGCTTATGCCCAAGATAAATCCGAGCAGAATTGCCACGCTCATCGCTGCCAGAGCGAGGCTGAACGTCGGTGCCAGTTGTTCACCAATGATCTGCGCCACATCGCGCCCATCCAGCAGCGATACGCCTAAATCACCGCGCAGCAATTTTATAAGCGTCTCGACATATTGAGCCAGCAACGGTTGATCTAAACCGAGGGCAGCACGCCGCGTCGCAAAGATACTGGCGTCCGCCCCGCTTTCGATCAGTTGCGTGGTTAAGCCATCCCCCGGCACCACACGCAGCGCGATGAAGACCACGCTGAACGCTAACCACAGCGTTGCCAGCGCACTCGCCAATTTTTGCAAAATCCCCTCAATCACGCTGATCGTTAACCGCCCAAACTCAGCGTGAAATTATTCAAGAGTGGAAACCAACCATAAGCATCATAGCTGACCTGATCCAGCGTGGTATCATAACCATTCAAGTTAACATAATCCCGAATAGGCAAAATCAGCGCTTGTTCCATGATCGTTTGCTGGGCTTGATAATACAAACTGCGACGGGCATTGTCGTCTGATTGCCGCGCTGCTTCTAACAACAAGGCGTCTAGTTCTGGGGTGTTGAATTTTGACCAATTCAAATCACCAGATGATGTGAAATAGCGGCTTAAATACGCCGGATCAGCCCCAAATTCGTACCATGCCACAAGGTTATACTCACCCGCTGCCACCAAATCGAATAAGGCGGCTCGACTCGGCACCTGCTCTATTTGCAAACGAATACCGATATCACGCCATTGTGCTTCCAAGAGCTGCGCGACATCCGGGATCAATCCCCATGTCGGCGCGATCATCTTGATTTCGAGATCGACACCCCCTATTTCCAAAACGCCATCATTATTGCTGTCCGCATAACCCGCTGTCGTCAGTGCGTCACGGGCTGCCCCCGGATTAAACGTATAAGACCCCACGAGATCAGCATTATAGTAAGTTGTCGTGCTGGATAAGGGTGCCCATGCAATCGGTGACAACCGTTGATACACCGCATCAATGATCGCTTCTCGGTTTGCACCCACAATCAACGCTTGCCGAATAACCACTTCATTGGTCGGGAATTGCTGCGTATTGATCATGAATTGCAGGGGTTGTCCGGGCACAGTCACCGGACTCAGGGTCACCTGTGCGCTTGCGTTCAGGGTACGGGCATCAAGCGGCAACAGTTCGCCCATGATGTTTGCCTCCCCCCCCTCTAATGCCAACCCCCTTGTGACGGGATCGGTGAAAAAGCGGAATTCAATCTCATTCACACTGTTTTCGACCGGTGCTTGATAAAAAGACGGTGCCCAAGCATAGTTGCTATTGCGCCGCAATAGCAACCGATCCCCCGGTACATACTCGACAAACATGAAAGGTCCTGTACCCACCTGATAAAATTGGTAGCGCTCATTGGAATACGCCGCCAATGCTGTCGGACTGGCAATGCCCAAATAGATTTGGCTGAGGCTATCGAGCAACGGGCTATACGGTTCTTCCAACGTCAGCCGGATGGTGAAATCATCGACGATGGTATAGCTGCGATAGGGTCCAAGCAAGAACAGGGCTTTTTGCGAACCCGTTGCCGGATTCGTGATTCGGTCGAGATTTGCCCCTACTGCTTGCGCATTAAAAGGCGTCCCGTCATGAAAAGTCACCCCTTGCCGTAACGTAAAGGTGTATTCGCGTCCATCGGGAGAAATCACCCAACTCGTCGCCAATCCCGACACAAATGACTGACTCACTGGATCACGATATACCAGCGTGTCATAAACACTGCGCAGCGGAATCCCTAGCTCTGACGAAGCATGGATATGCGGATCAAAACCACTCGGCTGTAGTGTCAAACCATACACGATACGCTGAGCATCATTATTTTGCCAAGCAATGCTGCGCGAGGCACTCATCGCCGTCAAGACGACGATGAACAGGGAGAATGTACGTAAACTCCGGCTTAAAATAGTCATTCATGTTGCTTTCATCATAGAAATGCGGGAACAGCGCGTGAGGCTGTATAATAGCCGTGATTGACGCCGGAATTAAGGGAAGGATTTAATCCTGCGATGACAGGTTATCCGGGACGCTACATTGATCCAGTCAAAGATGAAAAACAAGTCTATCCCTACCGCCCCGTGTGGGTGAGTATTCTCATAGAAAATGGCATCCTCGTTGGGATTGCGATTGTGGTCTATATCCTCGTCAACCTCATCGGTTTAGAACTGCCTTCGACACTGATTCCAATTGTGAATGTCGGTCTGATTATTTTACCGATCTTGTTGTGGTTGCTGCTGTCGGCACTGCGGGAACAAGCGACGCCGCAACCCCGCGCTCGATTGCCCGTTGTGCTCATCATTTCGGCTTTAGCCACCAATGCGGTTGCTTTACCTTTCATCGATCTCGTTTTGCAACCGCATCGCTGGTTGCCGCTCGAAAACGCAGTCAATCGCGTGGTTGGCTATACTTTTTCGGTCGGCATCGTCAGCGAAGTGACCCAGTACATTGTTTTGCGGGCGCTTGTGTGGCATGACCTTCTGCGCGTTCGCACTGATGCTGTCGCTTATAGCGTCGCTGCTGCTTTAGGTTTTTCGACAGTTGTCAATATTCAATTCATTTTAGGGCAACCACAAATTGCGCCCGATATTGTTGCTTTTCGGGTGGTCGAAAACACGACGATTCATATCGCGGCAATTCTATTTATCAGCCTCGGCTTGGCAGAAACGTACTTCGATAGACCAAGTCCTTTCTTCATGACCATCACCCTAGCGCTTGCCGCGCTTATTCTCGGCATCTCCAACCCTATTCTCTCTGGTTTGACCAATGCTGTTTTTTCGGTTCGGGGCGCATTTCCCCGCCCACTCGTTGGGTTTGGGTATTCTATCGCCTTACTCCTTATCACGATGGGGATCACTGCTTTCTTGTTTAGCGCCGCCGAACGCCGCGCTCAAGAAGTTAGTAAACAAGAAAGTTGACTGAATGACGATTATCGAAGTGCAATCCGCTGCTGCCACCATCACCCAACGCCAACGTTGGGGGCATTATTTTGCCCTCATTTATGCCGTCCTTGTGATCATCATTGGCATTAATTTGCGCGACTCGGCGGTCAACAGCGTGACTGCCTATAGCAACTCCCAAGCAGGTATCCGAGCGCTCTATCCTCAACGTTGGTTGATCGACACCGAGGGAGACTATGTTTTTCGGGTGCGTAATCTTGCCAGTGCCGGTTATAAAACCACTATTCAAGTCGCGATTGAACCTGTCGCAGCCACCACGTCCATTCGCAATTTGGTCGACTCTCTCACCCTGATTCGCTCCCAACAGTTTGCCGAATACAAGCCTTTGTCGCGCCAATCCGTGTTGCTTGCCGCTGATCGCGAGGCGCTTCAAGTGGAATATGCCTATGTCACCAGTGGGGACAATGTTTTTCTTGAAACCTTGCCCATCGTCGTCGAAGGGATCGATGTCATTGTTATTCAACGCGGGCAGGCGGTGATCATCTCTTTCCTGTCAGACGCCGATACATTCGAGGAAAACCTGCCTATTTTCGAGAGGTTTTTGGATGATCTTACTTTTTAAGCGCGTTCACCAGTTCGCTTTAAGCATCATCATACTCGCGCTGTTCACCCTTCATCTGCCCCCTGTTCAAGGGCAAACCCTTGGCTTTGATGAAGAACGTATCCGCCGGGCGACGGTCTTTGTGATGCAAGTCGATGTCGTCACCAATACCCCTATTGTGACGTGCGCAGCCTCTGGGACAATCGTGTCGCGCACCGGTTTGATCATGACCAATGCTCATGCTACCATGGTCGGAGAAGATTGTTCGGGCAATGATTTAGTGATCGCCATCAGCCGCAATAATGAGGAACCGCCAGTGCCCACGTTTCGAGCCAGAATCCTCCAAGCCAACATCGGGTTGGATATTGCGCTTTTGCAAGTTGATCGCCAAGTCGATGGGCGCTTGATCGATCAATCCGCGCTGTCCCTCCCTTTTGTTGAGTTAAGCGATTCGGATAATCTGCGCTTGGACGACACAATGACGATTGCCGGCTTCCCCGATCTCGGCGATTCCCCCGTACAGATATCGCGTGGGACAATTACCGCTTTTGGAGCCGAACCTGTCGGCGGTAACCGGTCATGGATCAAGACCAACACTCGTATTGAGGGCTTGATGACAGGCGGTGGTGCTTATGATCAGAATGGTCGCTTGATCGGCATCCCAACCACCGCCCCCGTTATTGGCGTCTCCCCACAGACACGATGCCTATCCCTGCAAGATTCCAACCGCGATGGTGTCATCAACGGCAGTGATCGCTGTGTGCCTATCGGGGGGGCTATCAACGCGCTCCGCCCCTCAAATTTTGCACGTCCCTTGTTGCGCGCCGCTACCATCGGTCTCAGCATTGACCTATTGACAGGACAACGGGTTGAAATTTCAACAACGGGCGATCCCGCTTTTTCGCGTTTGTTCTTCTCACCCACTGTGAATGAAGCGGGTATGCCGTCGTCCGTCGTCCGTAATTTGCCATCAGGCACCGAAAGCGTCTACCTCTTTTTCAATTATGCCAATATGACACCAGAAACCGTCTATGAATTACGGGTCAGCAATGACGGGGTAGAAAACCTCACATTTGGCTTGTCGTCGGTCCGCTGGAGCGGCGGCGTCAATGGATTGTGGTATGTAGGCAGCAGCGGGCAAACATGGTCGAACGGTGTTTATGATTTTACCTTGCTTATCAATGGGATTGTCGCCGATAGCGCTCGCTTATTGATCGGCAGTACCGCCGAAACCCAACCCTTGTTCAGCGATATCGCCTTCGGAATCGAAAACGCCAGCGGGGGCGTTGTAGGCAATGGCTTTGTATTGCCTACTGGCAGCATCGCCAGCGCTCGGTTCATTTATCGCAACATGATCCCCTCCTTGCGGTGGGCGGCAATTTGGTATTATGAGGGGGTAGAAGCCCTGCGCGAGACCTTAGATTGGACAGATAGCGAATCGGGCACTAAAACCATTCGCATCCAAGACCCTGCGGGGCTACTGCCCGGTTCCTATCGCTTAGAGCTATATCTCGATACCGGGCAGGGGTTCCGCCTTGCCGCCACTTCTGATTTCACCCTTGCCGGCGCACAAGTGGGAGATTTTGCGCGCATTTTTGAGGATACCCATTTCACAATCGCGGATACCAGTGCAGAAGCTGCCTCAAGCCCCCCGTTGACGACTTTTTCCGCAGGCGCAGAAATACTCTACAGTGTCTTCGATTGGAACCAAATTCGTCCCGGCACCTTGTTCACCATGCGTTGGCTGGTGGACAACGAACCCTTCTATGAGCAAACACTTCCTTGGTCTGCCAATCAAAATGGTCAGAATTTTGTCGTTCAGTTGCTTGCGCCCAACGGCATTCTCGATGGCACCTATACCATGCAACTCTCCATAAACCGTATTGTCTTCGCCCAAGCGCAAGCACGGGTGGGCATCGGACAACTCCCTATTGACCGTTTTGCGCAAGCGACGGGTATACAAATGCGCGGGCAAATCTTTGACGCCCGCACAGGGGACGGAATTCCCGGCGCAACGGTGGTTGTCATCAGCGAGTTATATAATGTCGCTGAATTTACGGAGCTATGGACGGCTCAACAAGTCTTTGCCCAAGCGACGACTGACCGTGCTGGGGTCTTTATCATTGAACGCCTCTTACAGCCAGACGCCCTCTACAGTATCTATATCGTCGCCGAGGGCTACTTGCCGATCAGCGCTGATGGTCTGGAAGTAGCCGCCGATTCTCCACCGCTCGAAATTCCGATTACCATGACACCGGGTTAAAGCATGTCCGAAAAACGAAGACTCGATTTACTCGTGTTAGAACGGGGACTCGCCCCCAGTCGCGAAAAAGCCCGCGCCTATATTATGGCGGGTGAAGTTCTCGTCACTGGCAATGTCGTTGATAAACCCGGGACCCCTACCCCCATTGATGCGGAGATCACGCTCAAAAGCAAACCGCGTTTTGTGAGCCGGGGGGGCGATAAGCTTGCGGGTGCCCTTGATGCTTTTCAGATCCCGCTCACCGGACGAATTTGTGCCGATTTGGGTGCCAGCACGGGCGGTTTCACCGATTGTTTACTGCAATACGGCGTCGCCCGTGTTTACGCCATCGATGTTGGCTATGGGCAACTTGCATATACATTGCGCGAAGATCCCCGCGTGATCTCGATGGAACGAACCAATGCCCGTTATGTCGAAATCTTGCCCGAACCTGTCGACTTGGTCGTCATTGATGCCTCGTTTATTTCATTGCATCTTCTTCTACCCGTCTTAAAATCATGGTTGACCCCCAGCGCAGACGTGATCGCGCTGATCAAACCTCAATTTGAAGCCGGACGGGATGATGTCGGCAAAGGGGGTGTCGTTCGGGATCACAAAATACACCGGCGTGTCTTAGCAGATACGCTCCAATTTTCGCAAAACATTGGTTTTACAACATGCGGACTGATTCTGTCACCGCTGAAGGGTCCCGCTGGCAATATTGAGTTCCTCGCATGGCTAGGCTGGAACACCCCTGCTCCGCCTCTGGCAGTGGCTACACTCGTGGCAGCAGTCGTTTAACGAACAGCATTCTGATATAATCCTAACAGTCTCATGAAGATAAACCCCAGAAGAGTTGTATGAATCAAGAACACATTCGCAATTTCTGCATCATTGCCCATATCGATCATGGCAAAAGCACATTAGCAGATCGATTGCTGCAAGCGACACGTACCGTCGCCGATCGTGATATGCAAGAACAGCTTCTCGACAGCATGGATTTGGAGCGCGAACGCGGCGTCACCATCAAAGCCTCTGCGGTGCGAATGCTGTATGACGCTGCCGATGGCATTTCCTACGAGATCAACCTGATTGACACGCCGGGACACGTCGATTTTAGTTATGAAGTCAGCCGTGCCCTACAAGCTTGTGAAGGTGCGATCTTAGTGGTGGATGCCAGCCAAGGGGTTGAAGCCCAAACGCTTGCCAATCTCTATATCGCGCTTGAACTCGACCTCGAGATCATCCCCATCATCAACAAAATCGATTTGCCGGCTGCGCGTCCCGATGAGGTCGCTCAGGAAATCGAAAACCTGCTCGGCGTTGCTGCGGAAGATGTGCTACGTATTTCCGCCAAACAAGGCATTGGTATCATTGATGTCCTTGAAGCCGTCGTGAATCGTGTTCCACCGCCTAAAGGAAATCCAAGCCTGCCTTTACGCGCGTTGGTGTTCGACTCACATTATGACTCCTATAAGGGCGTGGTTGCCTACGTGCGTATTTTGGATGGCGAACTACTGCCGCGTTCACTTTTCCGCCTGATGGCAACAGATGCTCGTTTTGAACCGGTGGAAATTGGCATCTTCAATCCGGCGATGCGCCCTGTGACCTCTTTGAAAACAGGTGAAGTCGGGTATGTCGCGACGGGCTTCAAGACGGTTCGCGAATGTCGTGTCGGCGATACCATCACGATGGCGGTGAACGGTGCAACCGAGAGTTTGCCCGGTTATACCCAAGTGCAACCGATGGTGTTTGCGGGTTTTTACCCCACTGACAACGATGATTATACCAATTTACGCGACGCGCTCGAAAAATTACAACTGAATGATGCCTCTCTCGTTTTCGAGCCAGAAACCTCGCAAGCTTTGAACTTCGGCTTCCGCGTCGGTTTCTTAGGGTTGTTCCATATGGACATCGTTCAGGAACGTTTAGAGCGGGAATACGATCTCGATATTCTTGCGACTGCGCCGAGCGTGGAATATCAACTCAAAATGCGTGATGGCTCCGAAATCACCATCGACAGCCCCGCGCATTTGCCTGATCCTTCGTATTTTGAGGAAATCCGCGAACCGTACATGAAAATTCAAATCTTCACGCCCGAAGAATTCATCGGTGTGCTGATGGATTTGGTCATCAAAAAGCGCGGCGAATACGTGATGATGGAATATCTTGACAAGACCCGTGTGATGCTCACCTACTATCTCCCCTTGTCGGAACTTATCATCGATTTTTACGACCGCCTCAAAAGCTCAACCAAAGGCTATGCCAGCCTTGATTATCAGTTTTACGAGTATCGCACTGGCGACCTCGTTAAACTGGATATCCTCGTCAACAGCGAACCGGTGGATGCGCTCGCCATCATTGCTCACCGTGACGATGCCTATCATAAAGGGCAAAAGTTGGTCAGCAAACTCAAAGACCTCATCCCTCGGCAGCAGTTTGTGGTTCCCATTCAAGCTGCCATCGGCAAAAAGGTGATTTCGCGCGCAGATGTGAAAGCGATGCGTAAAGATGTTCTCGCCAAATGCTATGGGGGCGATATCTCGCGCAAGAAGAAACTGCTCGAAAAGCAGAAAAAAGGCAAGCGCCGGATGAAGATGATCGGTTCTGTTGAGGTGCCGCAAGAAGCATTTATGGCATTACTCAGCTTGGGGGACGACGACTAGAAAAAGTTGTTTCTTCCCAAGCAAGCATTGATACAGTGTGACTAATCAGGTATAGAAACAGAAGAAAATAAACAGAGAGGCATGAAGACGTGAAGAAAAACAGGAAAATGCCCCTCGAAACGTGGATGTAGGGGCGGATTAGGCGCTTGTCAATTGTTCGTTAACATGAAAGTCCACACGCCGAATATCCGCCCATTTGCCGCCAACGGTCATTTCTCCCTTTATTACCGACCGTTTTTCAGCCTGAGCAGTTACGATACAGTAGGGCATGGCGCATCATGCCCTACTGTGTGATCCAACGCCGAACCGCATTTGCTTGCCCTGCTGGGATGCGCTGTGTTGTTTCCGCAACTTCAACCACCTGAGCCACATGTATCAGCTCAAAAGCCGCCTGAACCCCCTCTGGCAGCGCGACCGCGACTCCGTCCACTACAGATACAATGTACTCTACCTGTAGCCCTGTTCGATGCGCCGTGCGGATAAGTTGGAGCATAGGGGCATCCCCTCGCCATTGATTGATGATCAACACAGTTGGATGTCCAATATCGTGCGCGCCGATCAGCACTGTCCCATCGGCATTTGGAAATACCAACGACTTCGATAGTTCTAGGCTGACGACCGTCCCCAACGAGATCGCATCTGGCGCACATAACACATGGCTGCTCGACCGGTCTTTCAAGTGGGTGGCTATGGTGCTACCGACAGCGCTCAACAGGATCGGATAAGCGGGCAGCATCTCTAAATGATGGACAAACGGCTGCACCACCCCATTCACCGTAAATGCCCCAAACTGAAACAAGCCCACATCCAATAGCTTGCTGATCAAATCGGTCATAATTTGTACCATGCCATGACCTCAGCACGGATTTGTTGTTCAAAATCCTCACCCATTGCGGTGCCGATGATTTTTTCTGTCAAAACTTCGATCCGCAAACGATCATCGCCATAGCCCATGCCGAACAACCGCCCCTCGACATCAAAATAACCCACATCAGCCCCATTGGCTTGGGCGACAACTTCTTCATCTTCGGGTGAATACGTAACAACATAAGCCCCTACCCCATTCAAGGTTGTATAAGCAGTTGCAATTTTTATATCCGTAAGCGTGACCGCATCCACTGCCAATGCCGTATCACTGCTGGCGGGCGCGTAATCACGGGTGGCAAAGGGCACATGAAGGATGGCTATCGATTCGCCATCACCCCGCGCATAAGCAATCGCTCGTTCAAGTGCCACCACCCCTGCTGCCCCAATCGCAAAATAGGCGGAAAAGTCGAAAACGTAAGCACAGACCAAATCGCGGGTCGCTTGGATGACCATTTTGCTGAAAGGCAAAAACGGATCATCATACCGTTGAATGGAGAGCGGCATGGCGGTTAGCTTGGGCGCAAGCATCAACCCATAATCGGATTTACGAGTTTGTTGTACCGCACGGAGCTTATCCGTATACCGTTTCATGACGTGCGACTCTCTTTCAACATACGCCACAACATCGCCATCGTCCATGTGGCAGTCCACGAACGAGCAGGTTCGCTGTCCGCGCCAAATCCGTAAGAACGGGAATGGGTTTTCCCGCCATATGTGACTGCAATCGCCGTTAGCGCGCTGACATCGGCGCGATCCTCGGCATTATCAGGAAAACTAAGGATGGCGATGCCGGCAGCACGGGGCTGTTCCCCGACCAATGCCGCTGTGCGTTCTGCCCAAGTTCGCAATGGTTGCTCACCCTGCCATCCCAACGTATTGATCAATACCGCTGGTGTCGCATAATTTTGAACGGTCATCAGGCTGTTTTCGCCGATGAGCTTCATCATTCGCCCACTTACTTCGGAGGTCACACCCGCTTCCCACAGGCTTAACGTTGCACCGTTCTGTTGTAATTCCGATAGCAGTGCTGCCTCTAAAGTATCGGTATTTGTCCCATAGATAAAATACCCTATCCGATCATGGAGTCGTTCTTCCACCATGCGAATCATGGCATCTGCCTCGGCTTCTGTGAGTGCTTTTGCCGTAATACGCACATCAACCTGCCCACTATGGGCGTTTAACCCAACGGTTGGATTGCTACCTGTTAAAATATCCGTGCCAATCATTTCATCCAACGCGCTTTCCCCAATACCCGCCACCTTCAGCACATGGGCTTTGATGAGTTCTGTCGTCAACTGGTAATGGGCGCGCAAATACGGCACAATCTTCTCAGTCATCAGATATTTCATTTCGCGCGGCACACCGGGCAAACTTAGAACCACTTGTTCGCCGACTTCCACCACAAATGAAGGGGCGGTCCCCACCGGGTTGTCGATGATTACAGCGTCATCGGGCACATAAGCTTGGCGTTTATTGTTTTCTGTCATTTGCGCATTAAAACCAGCAAATCGCTCAGCAATTTGATCGAGTAGGCGTTGATGAAAAGTCAAGCCACGTTGGGTGGCAGTGGCAACCGCTTGTCGAGTCATATCATCAACGGTAGGACCCAAGCCGCCACATGTGATGATAATGTCAGCGCGCCCTAGCGCAATTTGGATAGCGTCGGCAATTCGCCCTTCGTTATCGCCCACTGAAGTCATAAAATAGAGATTAATACCCATATCGCGCAAAACGCGCGCCAAATAGACAGAATTGGTATCGGTCAATTCGCCCAACAAAATCTCAGTCCCAATGGCAATGATTTCTGCATTTAACGGATGGGTCATTTTTCAACTTTCAAAGACACAAATTGGACAATCAAAATAAAATTCCGACACCAATACCGCCCTGAAACCTCAAAACGGCTAAATGAAGCTCAAAAAAGGTCGAATTTCACATTACGCAACGAATAAATACTGAAATGTTGCAAATTGGCGCGTAGATACTATAATCATGAATGTAAAAGGTGAACTTGCGAAAATTGCAATTATTTCGTGCAATTTCACCAAATCGATTTAGAAGTACCTTTCGTTTACTGTGTCTAATTCTCTTATGGAGGAAACCTCGTGGCAAGTGTAACTTTCAGGCACGTCTGGAAGCGCTACGCGGGCAATTCGGTTGCCGTTAAAGATTTGAACATTGATGTTGCTGACAAAGAATTCTTGGTTTTCGTCGGTCCATCGGGTTGCGGCAAATCTACGAGCTTGCGAATGCTTGCTGGTCTAGAAGAGATCAGCGACGGAGAAATTCTGATTGGCGACCGCGTTGTTAACAACGTCGCCCCCAAAGATCGCGATGTCGCGATGGTGTTCCAAAGCTACGCCCTCTATCCTCATATGACTGTTTATGAAAATATGGCGTTTGGTCTTCGTCTCCGTAAAACCCCCAAACACATTATTGATCAACGTGTCCGTGAAGCAGCCAAGAGCCTCGGTATCGAAAGCTTGTTGGAACGTCGCCCCCGCCAGCTCTCCGGCGGTCAGCGTCAGCGTGTCGCGGTCGGTCGTGCCATTGTTCGCGAGCCAGCCGTCTTCCTCATGGACGAACCGCTCTCTAACTTGGATGCCAAACTCCGCGTTGAAGCGCGCTCGTTTATCAGCCGCTTGCACCAACGACTGGGTACAACGTTCATCTACGTGACCCACGATCAAGTGGAAGCCATGACGATGGGTACCCGCATTTGCGTGTTGAGCGCGGGCGAACTCCAACAAATTGATACGCCTTATAACTTGTATCACAACCCGCGCAACCATTTTGTCGCCGGCTTCATCGGCAGCCCTTCCATGAACTTCTTTGACGCCACCCTAAAGGGCGGTGATGGTGCCAGCATCATCATCGAAACTCCGGGATTTAGCTTCCCAGTGCCGGCATCGAAGGCAGAACCCTATCGTTCGTATATCGGCAAGCGTGTTGTCTTGGGGATTCGTCCTGAAGACATTCATGACAGCCAATTCCGCCCAGCGGGTATTACCCCTGCCGAGGTCGAATCGACGGTTGATGTCGTTGAACAAATGGGTAACGAAATGATCCTGTATCTACAGGATGATAAAGGCAAGACCTATATTGCCCGTACTGATCCGCGTACTTCTGCTCGTATCGGTGCCCGTATGACCTTTACGCTCAATCTCGACAATTTGCACATTTTTGATACCGACACCTTGTTATCGGTGGCGTATGAGCAAAAGCAACGCACGATGGATCGCACTCCCGCGTAAGCTTCAACGCTCTTGGCTCGTCCAAATGAAGAGCCGCTTCCAACACGGAAGCGGCTCTTCATTTTGTACTCACCTCAACCCGATACGATCTCAGGGTTGCTAAACCACACCCTAGGGGGTATTTTGCAGATCACTTTACATACTGACCGAGATGTTTTCGACCATTTGCACGGCGAATGGAATGCGCTCCTGAAGCGAAGTAGCGCCAATCTGATTTTTTTGACGTGGGAGTGGCAATCGACGTGGTGGGATGCCTATCAAGCCGGCGATCTTTGGCTGGTCACCTGTCGTAGTGATGACGGCACGCTTGTTGGCATTGCCCCTTGGTTTATTGAAAATCGCGCGGATGAGCGCGTTTTACGAACCATTGGTTGTGTTGATGTTACGGATTACGTCGATATCATCGTCTCAGCACAGGACATCGAAGCCGTTGTCACCGAGTTATCAGCCTTCCTCGCAACCCACCGCCAAGCCTATACCCGCATTAACCTATGCAATATCCAAGAGTCTTCGCCAACACTAGAATATTTCCCCAAACAGCTTCAATTGCACGGCTTTTCGGTTGAGGTGGAATTACAAGAGGTCTGCCCCATCATCACTTTGCCCGCTGATTGGGAAGCGTATTTGGAATCGCTCGACAAAAAACAACGCCACGAATTACGGCGCAAAATACGCCGTATGGAAGGCGAACAAGTGGAGCGCATGGTCGTCGGTGCCGATGCTGATATCGAAGTCGAAACCGAACGGTTTCTTGGCTTGATGCGTGCCAGTCACCCAGATAAGGCACTCTTTTTGGAAAACCCCCGAAATGCCACCTTCTTTCGCAATGTCATTCGGTTGCTGCATACGTCCGGTTGGCTACAAATAAGTTTCCTTGTCATCAACGGACTGCCGTCTGCCGCCTATTGCAATTTTGATTATGATGGACGCATTCTCATCTACAATTCGGGATTAGTTCCCGACGAAAACGCGCAACTCAGCCCCGGGATTGTCCTACTTTGTTATGACATCCAATCGGCGATCAAGGCTGAGCGCGCAGCATTCGATTTTTTGCGAGGAAACGAGACCTATAAATACCGCATGGGTGCCAAAGAAACACAGGTCTTCAAACTGAAAGCCAATTAACTTTCAAACGGCTATCCACCATAAGCATTGGGGATGTCAGCGATACTCGCCACGATATATGGCGCTTGTTCTTGTACTTCGAGCGCCATATCTTCGCTAATGTTGTTTTGCCCCTTGTGATACAACACGTTATTGAACGAATCAAAACGATAGCGACGACTCACCCACCCATAATTCGGATGTTGAAAAACAGCGTTAAATTGCACTGCTTCATCATCAAGGATAAACTCTTGGTCAATGATCCACACAGGCGCGTACTGGGTCAGATGAGGAATCGCTTTGCTATCCCGTTTCAGCAACATTTCTTGTTCTAGGGTCGTCATGCTATTTCTTCCTTGAGCAATTTTGTTTCAAAACATAGCGCTATTGTGACGCTCCCCACACCTAAAAGGCGGGGGCTTCTGAACGACGCATGTGCTTACCTTAGCCGGAAGGCTTCAGCAAAGGCACTACCTTACCGCTCACCGTCCCGTCCGAACGGTCTTGCAATGCTCTATATAGGAGTTCGTTTTTCAGACATATAAATACTGTACAGCATGGCGTTGTCTACTGCAAGACACGCCTTATATCCCCATAGCTGAAGCGAGGCGCTTTTCTGGTAATGATGTCCCGCGTGTTGCCGCAAGATCGCACTCGCTCGATCCCCGCCTTGCGTCTCGGTAAAATTGCGTCATCATTATAACGTGTTTTTTCGCTTGTGAACCACATCACATTCCAACAGCGTGAAAGTTGAGTTAATATGCCTCGTGTGCTTTTAAGTGTTTACGATAAATCGGGTATTGTTGAGTTTGCCCGTGAATTAGCGCGGTTTGGGTATGATCTCGTCGCCAGTGGGGGCACAGAACGCGCCTTGCGGGATGCCGGCTTAAATGTGGTTCCGGTGGAGCAATTAACTGGCTTACCCGAAATGCTGGGTGGTCGTGTCAAAACGCTCCATCCTGCTATTCATGGGGGTATCCTGGCGCGGGACACCGAGGAAGATATTGCCGAATTACGCCAATTGAATTTTGCGCCGATCAATATGGTTGTCTGCAATCTCTATCCATTTCAAGAAACTGTTGCCAACCCGACGGTCTCGCTCCAAGATGCCATCGAACAAATCGATATCGGGGGTGTCACCCTGTTGCGCGCAGCGGCGAAAAACTTCTTCCACGTATTGGTGATTTCTGACCCAGCAGATTACCCTCGTGTGATTGACTCGCTCCAACAAGGGGAATTGATCGATATCGTTTTGCGGCGAGATTTAGCCGTTAAAGCCTTTGCCCACACGCGCGATTATGACACCGCTATCCATGCGTTTCTCTCGCGCGATTTGAACACTGCGCACTCCACCGAGGAATTGCCCTTGCAATATTCGCTTGCCGCCACCCGTTTTGAAACTCTCCGTTATGGCGAAAACCCCCATCAAATGGGTGCCTATTACAGCCGTCATCAAGGGGTTGGTCCGCTTGGGGGGACGATTTTGGGGGGCAAACAGCTTTCCTATAACAACATCCTCGATTTAGATGCTGCATGGCGTACCGTCAGCAGTTTTGATGATCCTACCGTCGTCATTGTCAAACACCTCACCCCTTGCGGCGTTTCAACAGCCGAAACCATCACCGGCGCGTTTTCGTCGGCACTCGCATCCGACCCCGTATCTGCTTTTGGTGGGGTCATTGCCGTCAATCGCGTGGTTGATGTTAATTTTTACGAAGCCCTCGGTGCGCTCTTTATCGAGGCGATTGCTGCCCCTAGCTTTACAGCCGCGGCTCAAGAGCTTTTTGCCGATAAACGTAAAAACTGCCGGTTGCTTCAGGTGCCCTCGCGCGTCAATGGCTCTCAGCTCGAAGTGCGTTCGGTCTATCAAGGTTTGCTCGTGCAACAACTCGATCTCGGCGACCCCGAAGCCACTGCCTATCGCGTGATGACACAACGCCAACCTAAGGATGCTGAACGCGATGCCATGCGTTACGCTTGGCGGGTTGTACAACACGTCAAATCGAATGCTATCGTCTTGGCGGTCGAGAACACAACCGTTGGCATTGGCGGCGGCTTGCCAAGTCGTGTCGATGCCGTGCGTATCGCCGTTGAAAAAGCTGGGGAACGTGGGCGTGGTTCCGTGATGGCCTCTGACGCCTTCTTCCCCTTTCCCGATGGCGTCGAAGCGGCGGCAGCGGCGGGTATCACAGCGATCATTCAACCGGGGGGATCCATCCGCGATCCACAAATCATAGAAGCAGCAGATCTGGCAGGCATCACCATGATTTTCACAGGTGTCCGCCACTTCCGCCATTAATCTCCAATTCCGAGACTTGTCAACACCATAGCTTATGCTAGAATACTGACAAGTCGCCACCCTGGCTCAATGGCAGAGCATTCGCTTCGTAAGCGAGAGGTTGAGGGTTCAAGTCCCTCGGGTGGCTAAAACAGCCCGCATCGGTCACACGACCCCTGCGGGCGTTTTTATGTGTTTTCCTATCCTCTATCGCGGCTTTATCTATCCCGCAACGGAGCAGCCCAACAATGATGACCAAACTTCCACGTCCAGTGACGATTGCTGTTGCTGGTGGTACGGGTTCTGGCAAAACCACGATTTCCAATTCCATCTTGGAGCGTGTAGGCAGTCATAATATCTCGTATATACCCCATGATGCCTACTATCGCGACATCAAAGATATGCCTATTCAAGATTTGGAAAGCATCAATTTCGATCACCCCGAAACGCTTGAAACCTCGCTTATGCGCGAACATATTCTTCAGCTTCAAAATAATCAACCTGTCAAAATCCCAGTGTATGACTTCATCAAATATGAACGTACCCAACACACCAAATACATCGAACCGCACCCCATTATCTTGGTAGAGGGCATCCTTGTATTATCAGAACCCTCGGTGCGCCCCTTGTTTGATGTCAAAATTTTCGTCGATACCGATGCCGATCTGCGTTTCATTCGCCGCCTGAAGCGCGATCTGGCGGAACGTGGGCGGACTGCCGAACAGGTCATTGATCAATATCTAAAAACAGTGCGCCCCATGCACCTTGAATTTGTTGAGCCGAGCAAACGCTATGCCGATGTCATCATTCCCGAAGGGGGCTTCAATACCGTCGCTATTGACATGATTTCAGATCGGATTCGCAGTATGCTACGCTACCAACAGCAAGATACAACGATGGGGGATTGACGGTTCCTTCGATCCCATGATACAGTTTTTTCACAACTTCATCTTCAAACGATGTTGACCGGGAAGAGTAAACACTCTGCCGCGTTCAGAGAGCGCGAGTCATGGGCTGAAAGCTTGCGCACACGGCACTGTTGAACGTCCCCCGCGAGTCGTTGTGCTGAAAACGAACACATCTGCCCCATCTGTTCAGTAGGCACCACCGGGTTCGCCCGTTATCGCGTTTCGAGTGCCTGAGTGTGTTTTATAACGCCCCTCAGGAAACAAGGTGGTACCGCGAATCGTGCCCGTTTCGTCCTTGTCCAAGGAGACGGGCTTTTTTATTCCCATCAGCGGTATTTTCCATTCCTCAGCACACGACAAGGGCAAATCCATGCCATCGCGGAACAATACCAATCCGTTTTATGACGAGATCGCGCGTTACTACCCGCTTTTTTTCAAAGACTGGGAAGTACAAATGGAGCGCGAAGGACTCGGCTTGCGCTCCATTTTTCGACGGCAAGGCATCAATAAAATTCTCGATGCGTCCTGCCGCGCCGGGGCACAAACCATCCCGCTTGCGCAGCTCAATTTTGAGGTCACTGCTGCCGATTCCAGCGCGGGCATGTTGCGCAAAGCGCAGCAAGTCGCCGAAAAATATAATGTTCAGGATCGTATCGAATTTGTACGCTCTGATCTGCTCGACTTGCCCGGTCTAGTCTCTGGACACTTCGACGCCGTCATCACCAAAAGCAGTGCCCTCGCCCATCTCATCGACGATAGTGAGATCGAAACCACGTTACG